>Ga0233424_10000153_pt1 | contig 96027 bp, 106 predicted proteins | sample Watercolumn_Towu_FD_181011 | JGI IMG/M metagenome (GOLD analysis project Ga0233424, IMG submission 181011) | Freshwater microbial communities from Lake Towuti, South Sulawesi, Indonesia - Watercolumn_Towuti2014_125_MG | ecosystem: Environmental > Aquatic > Freshwater > Lake | place: Indonesia...
CAGAAACTGACCGTTTTCAACTTGACAATGACAACATTAAATTGATTAAAAAAGACGAATCAAAAGTAAAACACGAACATTTTGAAATGGGTGAATAGACATACAAGAAGGGCTGCCTATAACACGGGTTTTGCGTCAGGCGGCACGAATTTGTTCATTTTTGATTAATTTGTCGCCCGAACGCAAAGCCCGAAACCGTTATGGGCAACCTTAAAAAGACAACGAACAAGTGAAAGATTACTATAAAATCCTTGAGTTAGAATTCGGTGCTGACATTTTAGCGGTAAAAAAAGCATATAGACGACTTGCTCTGAAGTATCACCCGGACAAGAATAAAGAACCAAACGCCTCTCAAAAATTCATTGAGATAACCGAAGCATATGAAGTTCTTCGAGACCCATTGAAGAAGAGTGAGTATGATAGACTTTACCAAGCATACTTTAGAACGAAGTCCCAACAACAATATACTGAACAATCCTATGAAAAGACATATCAACAAAAACAACAGGAATGGGCAGACTTTGGAAGAAAGAAAGCTAAGGAATATTCTTCTATTCCATTTGAAGAATTTGCAAAACGACTACTCAAGGAAATAAGTGTAGGAGCAAGTTATATTCCTAATGCTATTGCAATTTTATTTGTTGGTGGTGGAGCGATTGGTATGTTGACAATTTTACCAAAAGCATTTGAAGATGGTGGCGGACTTGGTTTATTCTTATTACTGATGGTTGTCGGATTAGGATATCTTGCATACCGATTATTTCTTGTAGCACAGGCTGACTACAAGGAAGAAAGAAAACGTAAAATCTTAAATAATAAATAAAATGGAAGGATTAGTATTACTCGCAATTTTCGGTGGCATTGCATTCGCAATTGCTCACTTTCTTGGTAGAAAAAGACAAATTGGTTTTGGTTGGTCATTCTTCTTTTGCCTTTTTTTAAGTCCTATTGGTGGATTCATTACAACTATGTTAAGTAGAAAGTACTACGAATCAAATCCTGAACCTTCAAGTTCAAAAAAAATATGGGGCTGGGTTTTAATTGTATTATTTGCGTTAAGTACTATTGGTCAATTAGTACGGCTTGGTAGTGGACATGGAGACTCGAACTCAATTAATGCATTATTCATGGCAATTGGTTTTGTAGGACTTGGATTTTATTTAATTGAATTAAGTAAAGGAAAGAATTTTAATTCAGACGCTATGACTAAAACTGATTAATAGGACAAGGCAGCACACAACATCGGTTTTGCGAAATTGGGGCTGATGCACTAAATTTGAGCATTGGAATTCTATTGAGCTTTTGTACTAAATTGAACATTTGTACCTTGAATTCCCCAACATCGCAAAGCCGAAAACCGTTATGCGTAATTATACAAAACGGGGTAGCCGAAAACCGGCCAGAGTAGGCAAAATTTAAAACTTTAAAATGATGATTGACATTAATTCTTTACGACACGAAAAAGAAAAAACTTACTTGACAATAATGCAAATTGTGGGTGGGTTAATTTGGTTTCTATTACTAATTGGAGCAGGAGGCATCATATTACTTTTGGCACTTTCTTTTGCTTTAGTATTATGGCTGACGGGGCTTTATTTTAAAGCCGTAATTTATGGCGACAGTGTGAAAGTTACTGCAAACCAATATTCGGAAATACATAAGCTAGTTGTTGAGCACTCTCAAAAACTCAATCTTGCATATGTACCAGAAGTTTTTATCTACAACGGGAACGGACTTATAAATGCAGTTGCAATAAAATTTCTATCGACCAAATATGTGATACTAATGTCAGATTTGGTTGATTTAATGCTAAAAAGAAATAAAATTGACGAATTATCAATAATAATTGGACACGAACTGGGGCATCACGCTGCAGGACACACAAATCCTTGGAAAAATCTACTGTTGAAACCGGCAACATTTATCCCTTTGCTTGGTGCTGCGTATGGTAGGGCTTGTGAATTGACTGCGGATAGAATTGGTTATTCTGTGACAAGAAATATTTCTGCCGCACAAAACGCTCTTGTAGCAATAGCCCTTGGTAGTGAAAGTTTAGCGAATGACACTAACATTGACGAGTTTTTATCACAAGAAAATGAAATTCCAGAATTCATGGGATTTATTTATAAGATATTTTCTACCCATCCAAGAATGACAAGACGAGTAATTGAAATAACCAACTATCATAAGATACAAAACTACGCATAACATGCGTTTGGCGTCATGCGGGGTGAAGTGGTGAAATTCAAGTTCAGTTTTTCAATTAGGCTTTTGTGCTGGGTTGACAGTTTTGTGCCCTGAAATCCTGCACGAACGCCAAGCGCCAAACCGTTAGCAGTTATTTTTAAATAGACCGACAATGAATCAATTTTCCATCGACTATCCAGAATACCATATTGCCGGAATGTTACAAAAGGACTTTCCAAAGCAAGACAATTATTCAGTAAGCATTCCTCTCAGCAGACAACAGAAGCATTATGACTTGTTATTACTCAACGGAGGCAAAAAAAAGTTCTTAACAATACAGGTAAAATCATCTCGAACATACATAAATACAGACGCAGACACCTCAGTTGATTTCAATTACTATGCTTGGCTCAATAGTTTCAAAACAGCAGACAATTACTCGGACTACTATTTTATTTTTATTTCGTTCCCCCTATTTGACACAAAAACGTTTAGACCAAAGACCGCATTTGGGATAAAAATTCTGGTCTTTGACAGCAATGAAATGTCAACACTATTAACAAACATTAAGCGGACAAAAAATGGTACGCCAGACAAATTCTTCTCATTCGCATTCAACATCGGAGAAAACAGAATATTTGGCGACAGAGGGTTTAATAAAAATCCAAGAATAGAATTCACCGACAATTTATATGAAAACAAACTGCAGACAATTAAAAAATTAATATGACGTGCAGACCCTGCGAAATGTGAGCAACGAAAAAACAACTGCTAACAAGCGTTTGGCGCTATGCGGCACGAATTTGTTCATTTTTGATTAATTTGTCGCCCGAACGCAAAGCCCGAGACCGTTATGGGCAAGTTTAAAAAACGACACAATAAAATGACACAGACAAGAGAACCTCCGACTTTTGACACATCTTGACAGCCATTTACGGCTGACAAGTAAGTTCATTTACAAAAAAGTGGAGACCAGCGACCACTCATAAAAAACAGGGCGAAACCGAAAAGCCTAACGAGTAGGAAATAAAAAAACAAAAAATGGAAAATTTTAAAATCGCTAGTGACAACTACGTTGCATTCACTTTCTTCGTCGGAACAGTGGCCATGATGGCTGCCTCTGTCTTCTTCTTCTTTGAACTAAATAACACAGCTCAAAAATGGAGAACTTCTATACTTGTATCGGGATTAATTACCTTTATCGCATCAGTTCATTACTACTACATGCGGGGTTACAATCTTGAAACTGGAGAATCTCCAACTTTCTTCCGCTATGTGGATTGGATTCTAACTGTGCCTCTTATGTGTGTAGAATTCTACCTCATTACAAAAAAAGCTGGAGCGAAAATTTCTTTATTGTGGAAGTTGATATTTGCCTCATTGGTAATGCTCATAACAGGTTATTCTGGTGAAGCAATTGACCGTCAAAATAGTGTAATGTGGGGAATAATTTCTGGGGTTGCTTATTTCTACATTGCTTATTTAATATGGTTTGGTGAAGTTGCAAAATTGTCTCGGACAGCGGGGCCACAAGTTGCAAGAGCAACAAGAGTTTTAGCGTGGTTCGTATTGGTTGGCTGGGCTATTTATCCATTAGGATATATTTTAGGTACACCCGGAGGATTTTTCGGCATTCAATTGGTTTCAGGCGACGCTGCAACTCATTCGATCGATATTGTATATAATATTGGTGATGCCATCAACAAAATTGGATTTGGTTTGGTAATTTATAATCTTACAAGATCAGAAGAGTAGTTAACCAGCCCATAACAGCAGCTACCCAAAAGTGGCGGTTCAGTGGTTAAATCAAGCTTTGTGCTTCTATCAAAGTTTCTGCTTGGTTGGACAGTGAAGAGCCTGGAAATCGCCACCTTCGGGTAGCTGTAATCCGTTGGCTGAAATCTTAAAATCAGAGAATAAAAGTTGAGCAGGTTCGCCGGCGTAGTTTCATTTAATCAAAATCCTTCTTTACTGTTTCGGGAAAAATCAGGTTTAAGTTTCCGGTTTTATCTCAGATCTACTTCCTCCACTCCCGGATATTTTGATTTGTCGAAAACAAACTTGCTGTCATCAATGGATTTGTTTGTTTTCATGCTGTTCACCGTATAAGTATAGCGGTTGCCGGCGTTCTCCAGCACCTTTGTGCTGTAAATGGTCTTGGCGCTTTTATCCACCAGCACATACACTTTATGAAAAGGCTTGCTCTTATCCACCGGGGTCATTTCAATTTCCTGCATTGGTTTATTCCCCACCTTCTTCTCGCCATTCAGTGTGTACAGAAAATCCTTGTCATAAAAATTGGTGAAGAGCTTCTGCGGAGTGATCATGCCGCTGGATGCATCCAGCTTACTGATAGTAACTTCATTGGCTGCTTTATAGTAATTCCAGACGGTGGTACCATTGCAAAAGATCTCCTGCCCGCTGAAACTTACCCTGTACTTGGTGCCCTTCATCATGATACTGCCTGCCTTATTGGAAAGCTGCTTACCGGAAGCATTTTCAACCTTATAACTGAAAGTGGCCTGTACCGTAGTAAACGTTTTGAATTTGGCACTGACAGCATCAAGGATGGCCTTTGCTTCGGGGTCATTTTTTACCTGGGCAACACTGAAAAAAGCAACCAGTAAAAACGATGCAGATAATAAAAATCGGTTCATCCTAAGTGATTTGTGTGGCTTGATATTTGGCGCCCCTCAGAATGATCATTCGGGCGGGCAAATATAATGTTTAATTGCAGGAAGATGATGGACAATCATCATACCGGGTTGCAGCACCCTGTTTTTAATTAACAAGCCGGTAACGGCCAGACCGGCATATCCAAATATTGGCCTCTCCCTGAATGAACTGCATCCGTTCCTTTCTTCCACATTGTATGCGGAACCAGGAACTCCAGGGAGAGGGACTTGTTAACCTAAATTTGAAAGATATTCCTGTAGCTCCATCTCTGTTTTAATGAGTACATCTCTTGCCTTGCTGCCCTGGTTGGGGCCAACAATGCCGGCAGCTTCCAGCTGATCCATGAGGCGGCCGGCCCTGTTATAGCCAAGCTTCATTCTGCGTTGCAATAATGATGTGGAGCCTATCTGGTTTTGTACGATCAGCCTTGCAGCATCTTCAAATAAGGAATCCCTGTCGGAGAGATCAAAATCTTTTCCCTCCATCTCCGTTTCATCCACATATTCCGGCAGCAGGAATGCCTGTGGATAGCCCCGTTGATCGGCGATAAACTCTACCACTTTTTCCACTTCGGGTGTATCAACGAACGGACATTGCAGGCGGGTTATTTCGCCATTATGCGATATCAGCATATCGCCTTTCCCGATCAGTTGTTCCGCACCACCCATGTCAAGAATTGTTCTGGAGTCGATCTTGGAAGACACTTTAAAAGCAACCCTTGAAGGAAAATTGGCCTTGATGGTTCCTGTGATGATATTCACTGAAGGCCGTTGGGTAGCAATGATGAGATGAATACCAACAGCACGTGCCAGTTGGGCCAGCCGTGCGATCGGCATTTCAATTTCCTTGCCGGCTGTCATGATCATATCGGCAAACTCATCTATCACCAGCACAATGAAGGGTAAGAACTGATGCCCTTTCTGCGGGTTTAATTTTCTTTTGATAAACTTTTCGTTGTACTCTTTGATATTTCTTACCCCGGCTTCTTTCAGCAGATCATAGCGATTGTCCATTTCAATACACAAAGCATTCAATGTGTGTACCACTTTTTTTGTATCGGTAATGATCGCTTCTTCCTCTCCCGGTAATTTGGCGAGGAAATGTTTTTCGATCAGCCTGTATAAGCTCAACTCCACTTTCTTAGGGTCAATCAAAACAAGCTTAAGCTGTGAAGGATGTTTTTTGTAAAGCAATGAAATCAGGATCGCATTCACGCCAACTGATTTACCTTGGCCTGTTGCACCCGCCATCAGCAGGTGGGGCATACTGGCAAGGTCAACAATGAAATTATCATTGTCAATTTTTTTACCGATTGCGATCGGCAAACTGTAATTATTATTCTGGAACTTTTCAGTAGCCAGTAATGTTTTCATACTGACGACTGTTTTTCTCACATTGGGTACTTCGATCCCTATCGTTCCTTTCCCGGGAATGGGAGCAATGATACGGATGCCAAGGGCCGCCAGGCTTAATGCAATATCATCTTCGAGGTTCTTGATCTTTGAGATGCGGATACCAGGCGCAGGAACGATCTCATACAAAGTAACTGTGGGGCCAACGGTGGCGCTGATCTTCTGAATTTCGATGACATAATTCCTGAGAGTGGAAATGATCTGGTTCTTATGATTCTCCAGCTCATTCATATCCTGGATTATCTTTTCGCTTCCATGTGTATCTAAAAGGTCAAGTGTCGGATATTTATAATCACGGAGGTCAAGAGTTGGCTCATAAGGCGGCAGGTTTTCCAAAAGTTCTTCTGTTGCTTCATCCCCTGTGTCTTTTATCTCCAGTTCCAGGTTTTGTTTTTCCTTTCGTGATTGTTTTACCGGGTCAATAACTTCTTCAGCCGGTTTCACCTCTTCATGTGAATGCAAAATTTCGCTGACAATTTCTTTTTCAACAGTTGGTTGTTGTTCATTTATCTTTTCGATCTGTTCTTCCAGTGACTCTTCCTTCTCAATCAGTTTAAAATCATGCTTTGGTTGTTCATCGGGAAAAACGACAGTCATGCCACTCTCAGTTTTCATTGAATTGCCTTGCGTATTGCCGCTGCTCTCACTGTAAAGATCGTTGATGGTTTTGCCGCCTGCTGATACAGGAGCCACTTCTTCTTCCAGTGTTTCTGCATCTTCTTCAACAGTTTCTTCTTTTGTCTTTGGAAAATTAAATGCAGGATTAAACTGCCAGATGAAATAACCTGCTACCAGCAATAATAAAACCGCTGCTGTGCCGACATTCCCCAATGCACCCGTCAGTTTTCCATTAATCATATCACCAACTGCACCACCAAAAGGGAAGCCACTGCCGCCAAAAACAAATGAAAGTGAAACAGAAAGCACCAGCAGTCCCATTGTTACATACTTCAGGTTTTTCCAGATAGAAAAGAGCCTTTGCCTGAACAACAGGTTCACGCCAACCACAAAAAAGAAAGTACAGATAAGAAAAGAGGCAAGGCCAAAAGCATTGAAAATAAAAAAGTGGGAAATAACAGCGCCCAGCCTGCCAAGTAAATTAGCTGCTGAACGGTCGTCGCTGAACAGTGCCGATAAGCCCTGTTGGGCACTGGCCTGATCTTCCTTCCATGTAAAGAGGTAAGAAATAAAAGAGATAAGCAGGAAAACTGAAATAAGAAGGAAGATAACGCCAACGATCTTTCCTGTCCGTTCATCACGGGCAATCGCTTTCCAGTCCGTCTTTTCCATTTTGTCCGCTTTCAGGGAATTAGGTGCAGCTTTTCTGGTTTTTTTCTCAGGACTGGTTTTGTTTTTCTTCTTCAGCTTGTTAGCCATGACTACAAAGATAAACAGTTTGCCAGTTAAAATTTACCTGAAAATGGTAGCCTTTATCTTTTAGAAACCAGTCATGCATGATTACATTTGAAAGATTGTGACCGTTAATGACGAAACAAAAAAACACACTGCTGCTCTTCGCCCTTCTCATACTTCAGCTCACGATGCATGACGACTATCCGTCTGATGAGTGAGATTGCCCGCAACAAAATGAAAGAAAACACTCCGCCAGAGATTGAAAAGATCTCTTCATCTGCAGATGATGTATTGAATAATATGAATGCCATCATCTGGAGTATGAACAGCGGCAATCACATCCTAGACAATCTTATCTCATACATCCGTTCCTATTCGCTGAGCTATTTTGAAAACACCCCCATTCAGTGCAAGGTGAATACCCCGGAAGATATACCGCCAAAAGAATTGACAGGTGATAAAAGACGTAATGTGTTCTTATGCGTGAAAGAAACGTTGAACAATGCGCTGAAGCATTCAGTTGCTTCACAGATCACAATAGATATAAAAGCAAATCACTCCCTTATCATTGTTATCCACGATAACGGCACGGGTATTGACAAGCAAAATCTGCGACAGTTCGGTAATGGTTTGAAAAATATTGCAAAGAGAATGGAAAGTATCGGCGGCAGGTTTACTATTGAAACCAGGAATGGTACTATCAGCACTCTCGATCTGCCTTTGTAGTTATTTCGCTTTTAATGCAGCGATCAGAAGAAATATCCATCCAAGAATAAACATTACCCCGCCAAATGGCGTAACCGGTCCGACAAACTTAACAGCGCTGCTTTCCTGTATTTTTAAAAAAGTAAGCAGGTACAAAGAGCCTGAAAAAAGTATTATGCCTGCAATAAATGAATAGCCGGCCCATTTCATCCATTTCGCAGAGAGTTTATCAAAGAGAATGGCTATAGCTAATAACGCCAGCGCATGATATATCTGATATTGAACGGCTGTTTGAAATCCATGAAAGATCTTTTCATCAGTGGTTGCCTTTTGAAGACCATGAGCACCGAAAGCACCTAAGGCAACACCCAATCCTCCAAAAAATGCGGCCCAGATCACAAAGTTCTTATGCATGAAATATTTTTTCAATTAATTTATCCAGTTCCAGCGGTTCTTCTTCCACCGTTACCCGGGCTTGTTCATAATAGATCTGCCGGTCGGCGAATTTTTTGTGAATGAAACTCTTTAATTGCTCATCTGTCAGGTCTTTGATGAGTGGTCTTTTCTCCTTTTCCAGGATGAGGCGTTCAAACAGTGTATCAATTACAGTATTGATCCAGACCGTGGTGCCAGCCTGGTTCATGTAATCAATATTATTATAATAACAGGGTGAGCCACCACCACATGCCATCACAAAACTATCATGACTTTCAGTGATAATGTGTAATACTTCCTTTTCCAGCAGCCTGAATTGCTCCTCTCCTTCTGTTTCAAATATTTCAGGAATAGATTTGCCGGCATGATTAGCCACCTGTTCATCCAGGTCAAAAAAAGGAATCCCCAGTTTTTGACAAAGTAGCCTGCCCCAGTGTGTTTTGCCCGAGCCCATAAAACCGATGAGGAAGATTTTCATACAAGCCCCTCCAAACCTCCCCGAAGGGGAAGCTTTTAAATCTACTAAATCAAAAGTTCTATTTGAATAAAGGACTCATCAGAAGCCCCTCCCCGGGAGGGGTTTGGGGAGGCCTCTACTTAAACGCATTAAACCCCGTCACATCCATTCCTGTTATCAGCAAATGAATATCGTGTGTCCCTTCATAAGTGATTACACTTTCCAGGTTCATCATATGGCGCATTACGGGATATTCACCCGTGATACCCATTCCACCAAGCATTTGTCTTGCATCACGACAGATATTTGTAGCTACTTCACAGGCATTACGCTTTGCCATACTCACCTGCTGAGGTGTAGCCCTGCCTTCATCCATCAATACTCCCAGACGCCAGTTCAGCAACTGAGCCTTGGTTATTTCGGTTAGCATCTCTGCCAATTTCTTTTGCTGCAACTGGAAACTGCCGATAGGTTTACCAAATTGCTCTCTTTCTTTTGAATACCGTAATGCAGTGTCATAACAATCCATGGCGGCACCGATAGCCCCCCAGGCAATGCCATATCTCGCCTTTGTCAAACAGCCCAGCGGCCCTTTTAATCCTTTTACATTTGGCAGTATATTTTCCTTTGGTACTTTTACATTATCAAAAACCAGTTCACCGGTTGCAGATGCCCTTAAGCTCCATTTGCTATGTGTAGTGGGTGTGCTGAAACCTTTCATTCCTCGCTCCAGGATCAATCCTTGTATCTCACCTGCTTCATTCTTTGCCCACACTACAGCCACCTGTGAATAAGGAGCATTGCTGATCCACATTTTTGCTCCATTCAATACAACATGATCAACTGCATCCTTAAAATTCGATAACATGCTGGAAGGATCGCTGCCATGATCAGGTTCTGTCAAACCAAAACAACCCAACCATTCACCGCTGGCCAGCTTGGGTAAATATTTTTTTCGTTGCTCCTCACTTCCATATTGATAAATTGGAAACATGACCAATGACCCTTGCACTGATGCGGTTGAACGAACACCGCTGTCTCCCCTTTCAAGTTCCTGCATCATCAGGCCATAAGAAATATAATCTAATCCTCCGCCACCGTATTCAACAGGAACAGTGGGGCCAAAACATCCAAGGTCACCCAATTGCTTAACAATATGTTGAGGAAATTCTGCCTTTTGAGCATAGTCTTCAATGATGGGAGAGATCTCTTTTTTTACATAGCTGCGAACGGATTCACGGATAAGTTTTTGCTCCTTTGTCAACAATTCATCTACATTAAAATAATCGGGACTGGTAAAAAGGTCGGTGCGGGCAGCCATTACAATTTTATAATTTGGTTAAGTGAGGCAAAGGTAAGAAACAAGAACGATGGTTACTTTTTGAGATAAGTATCCATTTCAGTTTGGTATTGCCGTGCGATGTCCCTTGCTTTATCTGCAAAATTTTCACCCTCTGAAGCATAAATAATAGCTCTGCTTACATTCACCAAAATACCACAGTCCTTCGTCATGGCTTTTTCAGAAATATCTTTAAGACTGCCACCCTGCGCCCCGACTCCCGGAACAAGAAAGAAGTGATGCGGAACAAGTTTCCTGATATTGGCAAATTCACTTGCTTGGGTAGCGCCGATAACAAACATCATGTTATCTGTAGTTCCCCATACTGCTGCTGTTTGCAAAACTTTTTCATAAAAAAATTCACCTCCTGTGTGCAGCAGTTCAAAATCCTTTGCTCCTTCGTTGGAGGTTAGCCCCAGCACAATGGCCCATTTACCTTTATGTTGCAGAAAAGGCTTTACACTATCTGAACCCATATAAGGAGCAACAGTAATCGCATCAAAAGGAAGTCTTTCAAAAAATGCTTTGGCGTATTGGTCGGATGTATTCCCGATATCACCTCTTTTGGCATCGGCAATTTTAAAATGGTCATCGCCAATATAATGAGCTGTTTTCTCCAATGCTTCCCAACCCTTTACTCCCAACGCCTCATAAAACGAAGTATTGATCTTATACGCAACACAAGTATCCTTTGTCGTATCAATAATAGCTTTATTAAAAGAGAATAAGGGATCTGGATCAGATATGAAATGCCTGGGTATCTTGTTTATGTCAGTATCCAGGCCAACGCAGAGGTAAGATCTTTTTTTATGTATCTGCTCAACAAGATAATGGCGATTCATAATGAACAGGTTTTTTTAATCAATTCTTTTCAAACTTTCAATGACCCAATGTTCGATCTCACTTGTTTCCCACATTTGTGCAATATTGGGCATGTGCATCAATTCCTGCATAATGGACTCCTGTTTTTTTCCCCGCATCAATGCTTCTCTGTAACGGATGTGCGGGCTGAAAGTAACCTGTGTGTAAGCAGGTATCCATTTATCAGGATATTTTTCGTGCAGCCTCGCTTCGATCTTCTTTTGAAGTAAGAATTTCGGATCAGCCACTTTATCCCTCATTTCAATAAAATTGTTCAATGCCAGTTCAGCAATAGCATCCCCATCAGGTTTTCTTAATTGCTGGTATTCCTGCAAAATAGTTTTCCAGTCATCGCCGTATTTATCCATTAATCCGTTCAGCACAGAACAATCTTCAAAACCGCAGTTCATTCCCTGTCCAAAGAAAGGAACAATGCCATGCGCCGCATCGCCTATCAGGGCAAACTTATCTTCCCGTATCCATGGATAACATCTTACTGTAACCAATGATGAAGTTGGATTATTGAAAAAATCCTCCGTCAGTGTTGGCATTAAGGGAACAGCATCAGTAAATGTTTTTTGAAAGAAAGTCTTTACTTTATCCTTTGTACTCAACGAAGCAAAAGAGGGTTCTCCTTCAAAAGGGAAAAACAAGGTACAGGTAAAACTGCCATCAATATTGGGTAATGCGATCAACATATAGTTTCCCCTTGGCCAGATATGTAAAGCATTTTTCTCCATCTGAAATCCTTCATCTTTTCCCGGAGGAATGTTCAGTTCTTTATAGCCAAAATCAATATAATATTGCCAGTATTGAAAACGGTCATGCTGCAATTGGTGTTGAAGTCTTGCTGCTGAATAAGCGCCGTCCGCACCGAAAATCAGTTGCGAGTCGTCAGTCGTGAGTCGTGAGTCGGGCAGTTCGAATGTAATAGTATTGGTTTTCCAGTTTATTAGTTCACATTTATGATTAAAATAAAGGTTAGCCCCGTACGATTCAGCCAGGCTCATCAGTTGCTTGTTCAACTCTCCCCTGGAAACAGAATTGATGAACTGTCCTTCTTTTCCGTAAGGCTGAAAAGCTGTACTTCCGTCTGCATTGTGGATATAACGGCCATGCATGGGGATGCAGATCTTTCTTATATTATCCATAATGCCTACTTCTTCCAATGCTTTTATTCCCCTGTCGCTTAAAGCAAGATTAATAGAACGTCCGGCACTCATTTTTTCTTTCCGCATATCGCCACGCCGTTCAAATACTTTTACCTTATGCCCTCTTTTGGATAAATAAATGGAAAGCAGCGAGCCAACAAGTCCTGCCCCAACTATAGTAATATGCTTCTTCATTTCCGGAAAATTCATTTAAATCTTTTCGATCGTAGTTTTCATTATTTCTCCAAACCTAAAAATATCTTCAAACGAATTGTACAACGGGACTGGCGCCACACGGATCACATTAGGCTCCCGCCAATCTGCTATCACACCGTTCTTTGTCAGCTCATTAAAAACCCCCTTTCCATCTTTTAACATCAGCATAGAAATCTGACACCCCCTTTCATTTTCATCAGGCGGTGTGATAACCTCAATTATTTTTTCCGTTTGACTGCTGATAAGTTCATTCAGAATATAATGTAAATATCCTGACATTAGTCGGCTCTTTTTATGAAGTTTATCAATCCCCGCTTCTTCAAACACATCCAGTGCAGCTTTATGTGCGGCCATACTCAGAACCGGTGCATTACTCAGTTGCCATCCCTCAGCAGTCGGGATCGCTTCAAAGCCTTTCTCCATTTTGAAACGGGTTTCTTTGGTATAGCCCCACCAACCTGCAAATCTTGGCAATTCAGTATTGGCCGCATGCCTCTCATGGATATACACACCTGCTACGCCACCGGGACCGCTGTTCAGGTATTTGTATGAACACCAGCAGGCAAAATCAACATCCCATTTGTGCAAATGTAATTCCACATTGCCAGCCGCATGTGCCAGGTCAAAACCGGCATATGCACCAACTGAATGAGCAGCTTCTGTGATTGCCTTCATATCAAATAACTGACCGGTATAATAATTAACTCCCCCAAATAAAACCACTGCAACTGAATCGCCATGCTTTTTTATTGCTGAAACAATATCTTCTGTGCGAAGAGTATGTTCACCTTCTCTCGGAGAAATTTCAATCACCGCATCAGATGGGTTGAATCCCTGCCTGTCCGGCAGGCAGGCATGATATTTTGCCTGCGCTTCAAACGCATATTGATCAGAAGGAAATGCCTTGGCCTCACAAATGATCTTATTCCGCTGCCTGGTTGGCCGATAAAAACTAACCAGCAACAAATGAAGATTTACTGTAAGTGAATTCATCACCACCACTTCATTTTCCTTACAACCAACGATCTTTGATAATTGACGCGGAAAAATTTCATGGTAAGGAAGCCAGGGATTTCTTGCATGCAAATGACCTCCCACTCCCAAACTGGCCCAGTCCTCTAATTCATCTACCACATAATCCTGAGTACGCTTTGCCTGAAGGCCAAGAGAATTGCCGGTGAAATAAATACACTCTTTGCCAAACATGATCGGGATGTAAAACATTTCCCTAAAATGTTTTAGCTCATCCTGTTCATCCAATTGTCTTGCAAACTCCAAAGAATTCTGAAAATTCATCTTAGTCAATTGTGGCGATCACTTTTAATTCAATAGAAATAGGTGTAGGCAGGCTCTTTACTTCCACAGTAGTACGGCAGGCCTGAACGGAAGTAAAATAGTCTGCATATATTTTATTATACACCGGGAAATCCTTCTTCATGTTGGTCAGGAAAACAGTGACATCAATGATCTTTTCCCAGCTGCTGCCGCTTGCTTCTAGCACCGCTTTTACATTGGCAAATACCGCATGACATTCCGCTTCAATGTCATAAGATTTTATTTCCCCTTTCTTACTCAATTTAAGCCCGGGGATGGAATTGTCCTTTGGATTTCTCGGGCCAATACCAGAAAGAAAAAGCAGGTTGCCCACTCTCCTTGCATGGGGATATGCGCCGAGAGGAGTTGAAGCTTTATCTGTTTTAATGATTTCTGACATCCTATTTGCAGTTTGAGGTTCGATGTTTGAAGTTTGAGGTTCGCCAACATTGAACCTTAAACATCAAACTATAATTCTAAACAAACATTCTTCGCCTCAGTAAAAAATCTTAACGCTTCCCACCCACCTTCCCTTCCCACTCCACTATTCTTCATGCCGCCGAAAGGAGTTCTTAGATCACGGAGTAGCCAGCAATTGACCCAGATGATACCACTTTCCACTTTTGCAGCTACCCGATTTGCTTTTGAAATATCCTGTGTCCAGATAGTTGCTGCCAATCCATATTGTGTGGCATTAGCTAACTGCAATGCTTCTTCCTCTGTTTTAAATGATTGCAGTGTAACAACTGGTCCGAATATTTCTTCCTGGTTGGTCTGACAATAGGGCCCTAACCCTTCTATAATTGTCGGCTCCATAAAATATCCATTGGCACATCTTCCTTCCGGTTTCACAACATTACTGCCACACAATATTTTTCCTCCTTCTTTTTTGGCTGTTTCAATACAACGTAAAATCTTTTCGTAATGCACTTTGCTTACAATAGCACCCTGTTTTGAATTTTCATCCAGCGGGTCGCCGACAGTCAGTTTTTTTGTTTTTTCAACAAAATCTTTTTTGAATTTTTCATAAACACTTTCTTCAACTAATATCCGGCTGCCACATAAACAAATTTCTCCCTGGTTACTGAAAGATGATTGAACCGAGGTCTTTATCATTTTCTCCCAGTTACAATCGGCAAAAATGATATTGGGATTCTTTCCACCTAATTCCAATGAAAGCTTTTTGAATTTTGGTGCAGCAATGCTTGCAATTCTCTCACCTGCCCTTGTACTGCCGGTAAATGAAATGGCTTTTACTTCCGGATACGATACAATTGCTTCACCGGCATTCGATCCTGTACCATGAATGATATTCAGCACTCCATCCGGCAATCCGGCTTCCTTACAAATTTTTGAAAGCAGAAAAGCAGTCACCGGTGTTACTTCACTTGGTTTTGCCAGCACACAATTGCCTGCAGCCAATGCCGGAGCAATTTTCCAGGTAAATAAATACAATGGCAAATTCCATGGAGATATGCAACCCACAATACCGATCGGTTGACGAAGCGTATAATTCACTGCTTTGTCTTCCATATTATGGCTCTCGGAAGCAAAATGCATAACTCCGGTGGCAAAGAACCGGAAATTGGCAGATGCCCTTGGTATGTCCACTTTTTTACTCAGCCAAAGTGGCTTGCCGTTATCATTTGTTTCAGCAAGAGCTAATGCCTCCAGGTTCTCATCAATCAGTTCAGCAATGCGGTTCAGAATTTTAAACCGTTCTTCTATCGGGCTGGTGCTCCATGATGGAAATATTTTTTGCGCCGCATGAACAGCGGCTTCCACATCTTTAGCATCTGAATCAGGAATTTGTCCATACACTTCATTCGTTGCAGGATTAATATTGTCAATAAATTTCCCGCTTAAAGGCGCAATAAGGTTTCCACCGATGTAATTCTCCAAATGATATGGGATGGAAAGATTCATTTAATTAATTATATGCTTCCGGTACGGCCCCCATCTACCGGGATACTTGTTCCGTTAACATACGAAGCAGCCGGCGAGGCAAGAAAAGCCGCTACGGCAGCGATCTCAGATGCATCACCAAATCGTTGCATGGGTATATCTTCTTTCATATTTTTTTCAACAATATCAACTAGTACATTCCCCCTTTTGGCCGTTCCCTCAATGATCGTTGAAAGACGCTGTGTGGAAGTATATCCCGGTAACACATTATTTACAGTAATATTAAATTGTCCCAATTCATTGGCCATGCTTTTGGCCCAACTGGCCACAGCCCCCCGGATGGTATTGCTTACTCCCAGATTTTTCAACGGAATTTTTACTGAAGTGGAAATAACATTAATTATTCTTCCATATCCCTCTTTTTTCATAGAAGGCACCACAGCTTTGGTCAAAATATGATTGCAGATCAGGTGTTGGTTGAATGTATTCAGAAATGCTTCTTCTGTTGCTTCGATAACCGGCCCAGCCGGAGGACCACCGCTATTGTTAATTAAAATATGAACCCGGCTTTTTGTCACATGCTTTTCAATAGCCGCTCTTACTTCTTCCGGTTTGCTGAAATCTGCTGAAAGATAGCCATGTTGCTGGCTCAAAGCGATATCAAGGTTATGCACAACGGCTTTTAAAGCCTCTTCATTACGGGCTACAAGGGTACAGTTGGCTCCCAGCAAAGCCAGTTCTTCGGCTATTGCAAGACCGATGCCTTGTGTGCTGCCACAGATTACTGCATTTTTTCCTTCCAAAGAGAGATTCATAGTGTCAAACCTAAAGAAAATAGTTGTAATTTTTCGCCCTTATTAATTTACCTAAATCTTACTGTATGTCTGTCATTGCTCCTTTCAATTTAAAAAAGTGGATAGAAGAACATCGTGACCTGCTGAAACCACCGGTAGGCAATCAATGTGTGTATAAAGACGCCAACGACTTTATCGTTATGGTAGTGGGTGGGCCCAATGCCCGTAAGGATTACCACTTTAATGAAACGGAAGAATTATTTTATCAATTGGAAGGAGACATAGTTGTAAAAATCATTGACAATGCCGAATTCAAAGACATCTCTATTAAGGAAGGTGAAATGTTTTTACTTCCGCCCAGAACGCCTCATTCCCCGCAGCGGGGACCTGGTACAGTTGGCCTGGTAATAGAAAAGAAAAGAGAAACGGAAGATGATGGCTTCATGTGGTTCTGCGAGAAATGCGGTAACAAACTCTATGAAGAAACACTACATGTGGATGATATCGTAAAACAACTTCCACCGGTGATGAACCGCTTTTGGGAGGATACCATGAAAAGAACATGTAATAAATGTGGAGCAATAATGGAACCTCCTGTAAAATCCCCGGCAAAAGTTTGATTGATGCAGTTTCCCTTTGCCCCCTAAAGGGGAGAAATTGAAAAACTCTGATTGTTGATGACTCTAAATACTTTAAACACTCAAAAGCCCCTTTAGGGGTTAGGGTATGAAAATTGACATCCATACTCACATCATGCCGGAAAAAATGCCGAACTGGACAGAAAAGTTCGGTTACGGTGACTTCATTCACCTGGAACATCGTGAATGCGATGCCTGCATGATGAAAGGCGATAAAGTTTTTCGTGTTGTTGAACCAAATTGTTTTAAAGAAGATGTTCGCAGAAAGGAAATGGAAGATGCCAATGTAAACATCCAGATACTTTCCATCATCCCGGTCCTATTTAATTACTGGGCCAAGCCATTGGATGGATATCAAACCTCCAAATTCTTTAACGATCATATTGCTGAAACAGTTACCAAAGAACCAAATCATTTCATTGGTTTGGGTACCATTCCATTACAGGATATTAAGTATGCTATTAAGGAAATGGAACGCTGCGTAAAAGAATTAAAAATGCCGGGACTGGAAATTGGCAGCAATATCAACGGCAAAAATCTTTCTGAAAAAGAATTCTTTCCTTTTTATGAAGCGGCCGAAGAATTAGGTTGTGCCCTGTTCGTTCACCCCTGGCAAATGATGGGTGAAGAACAAATGGAAAAATACTGGCTTCCCTGGCTGGTGGGCATGCCTGCTGAAACTTCAAGAGCAATTTGTTCAATGATATTCAGCGGAGTGTTTGAACAATTCCCCAAACTAAGAGTAGCTTTTGCGCATGGCGGCGGCTCCTTCCCCTTTACTTTCGGAAGAATTGAACATGGTTTTAAAGTTCGCCCCGATCTGGTTGCAGTTGACAACCCCGTTCATCCTTCCAATTATATTGGCAAATTCTGGATCGACAGCCTTGTGCATGATAAGAAAATGTTTACTCATTTCCTGGAATTCATTGGCGAGGATAATATATGCCTCGGCAGTGATTATCCATTTCCTCTTGGAGAACATAACCCCGGAAAGATGATCGAGGAAATGGATCTCGGCAAGAAAATTACCAGGAAACTACTTTATAGAAATGCACTTGATTGGCTGGGATTGAATGAAAAATTTCTGTCTGAATACTGAGTTACTCATTAAACAAGTTGGGGTAATCCGAGATAATCCCATCCACTCCCAATTTCTTTAATTCTTCAATCTTTGCTTTGTCATTCACCGTCCAGGGAATTACTTTGACATTTTGTTCATGACATTTTTTGATCAGATCAGCATTGACCAGTTGATAAGCCGGGCTGTAAATAGTAGGGATAAATCCAAGGGCTTTTAATTGCTCTTCCAATGTCCGTTTATCAAAATCTTCGATCAGCATAGCAGTTTTAATTTCAGGATATTTTTCATGCAGGTATTTTAATGTGCGGAAGTCGAATGACTGGATGATCACAAGTTCTTCGATCCGCTTTTCTTTTATCACAGCCATCAATAACTCCACAAACTCTTCCGGGGCAGGATGATAAATATTATCGGTTGCCGGCTTTGTTTTTGTTTCAATATCATAATAAGGAAAGGTTCTTCTTCTTGTCATCATATCTTTATTGACACTGTCTATCAGATCAGCAAGCAATGGCTTGGTCGCTTTCATCTTTTGCTGCTGTGGAAACCGTGGATGCGGTTTCATACCAACATCAAAACGCTGCGTTTCAGCATATGTCATTTTATAAATGTTTAGTAACCTCTCTTCTGCCCCGGTTACAAAACTTCCATCAGGTTTTGTAGTTATCTCATGAGTAAAAAATGGCTCATGAGAAAGAATGACCTTCTTATCCTTCGTGATCACCACATCCATCTCCAGGGTAGTAACTCCCAATCCAATTGCATTAATCATCGCAGGCACAGTATTCTCGGGCATCAATCCGCGACAACCACGATGACCTTGTTTGTCAAACCCCTCCGCCCCTAAAGGGTGGCTTTGAAGAGTCTTTTGATTTGAGCAACTCATAATAAACAGTAGAACAAAAAATACCGTGATTTTTTTCATGAGGGAAACACTTTTGATTTTCTTTTTTCCATTATTGCAGCAATAGTTTTTGCATCCCCATCTTTTTGTTTCAGTTGCTGAATAATATTATCGTAGCTTTTTTCGTCACGGTCCTGGCTCAATTTGAACACATGCCGCAGATCGGTAATTTCAATTTCAAAAGGCACTATAGCCTTCATCATTCTTGTTGTATATTCTTCCGACAAATTATCGAACACAGTTGCAGATGATGTATCGTTGTGCTCATAATAAAGCGTAAGCCGCTGAAGAATGGAACTCAGTTCTTCCGTATCCCCAAATCGTATAACTCCATGTGCATGCACACTCATATAATTCCATGTGCTGCCAACCGGTTTGCTGTACCATGTTGCGCTTACATAAGTATGTGGACCTGTAAATACCGCAAGAACATTTTTGTTTTGCACAAATGCCTTATGATGGTCCGTATTTCTCATGATATGCCCGGAAAGAAAATAGTTGCCGTCTCTTTCATCAATAAATACGGGGATTTGTGTAGCTACCGGTTTGTTTTCTGAATCCGATCCTGTGAGAAAAACAAAGGGATGATCTTTCATGAACCGGATCACTTCCTTATATTCTTCTTCTTTGTGATGTGGCAGATCGTACATATCGCTTGTTTAAGGTCTAAAGTTATCAAAGAAGAGCATTTTCGGGAAGTAAGAGAAATATCATGTTGAAGAAATCTTAAACCTGAAACATTAAACATCAGACTGTTTCTGCAATTTTTTCAGCCTTAATATTCGCATTTCGCATCGCAATACTTCTGACCACCACGGATGCAAATTCCTGAAATGCTTTTTTAGTGACAGCATCATCACTTACCATCACCGGCACACCTTCATCACCTCCCTCTCTTATACTTTGCACCAGCGGTATTTGTCCGAGGAAGGGAATATCATATTCATCCGCCAATCGCTTGCCTCCATCTTTTCCAAAAATGTAATATTTATTTTCCGGTAATTCTTGCGGAGTAAAGTAGCTCATGTTCTCCACTAACCCGATGATCGGGATATTCATCTGGGCCTGTCCAAACATTGCGATCCCTTTTTTTGCATCTGCTAATGCCACATCCTGCGGAGTGGTAACAATTACTGCACCGGTAACCGGCACAGTTTGAATCAACGTCAAATGAATATCACCAGTACCCGGAGGCATATCCACTACAAGGTAATCCAGTTCATCCCAATACACATCCGTTACAAACTGTCTTATTGCACTGCTTGCCATCGGGCCACGCCATACTACAGCGCTTTTTTCATCTACCAGCAAACCGATGCTTATCAGCTTTATTCCGTACCGTTCCAGCGGCGCTATCATCCCCTTTTCACCAATATCAATCATCAGTGGCCTTTGCCCTCTTACTCCAAACATGATCGGCACACTGGGTCCGTACACATCTGCATCCAGCAAACCAACCTTTGCTCCACCCTGTGATAATGCCAATGCAAGATTGGCTGCAACAGTTGATTTACCCACTCCCCCTTTGCCGCTCACTACTGCAATAATATTTTTTACTTTAGGCAGCACAGCTCCTTCATCCGTTCTTTTTGTAGTAGTGTTGGAAATAAACTTCACATTAACTACGGCTTCTTTGTTCACTAAAAGTTTTACTGCATTTATACAGGCATTCTTTATCATGTCTTTCAACGGGCATGCAGGTGTAGTAAGTACCACAGTAAATGAAACATAATTGCCTTCGATCTCCACATCCTTCACCATATTCAGCGTCACAATATCTTTTCCGAGATCAGGCTCCTGCACATTGCTCAAAGCTTCCAGCACTTTTTCTTTTGTCATTTTCCAAGTATTTGTTAAAAGTCAACAGAAGAGCAAAGTTAATCAATACAGAGAGCAATTTGTTTTACGAAATCAGCAACTTGTCTTTATTTTTGGCGCAGTGAAGAGAATTTTACTTTATACAGCCATACTGCTTTTCATTTCCACACAATCTGCCAAAGCACAATTTGAAACTTCCCGTGATTCAGTGGTTCAACTCTATGGTGTTATCATGACTGCGGACAGTTTGGTAGGCATTCACGCAGTGAGTGTAATGGTAAAAGGACAAAACAGGGGAACCATTTCCAATGCACAGGGAGTTTTCTCCATTGTTGTACTGAAAGGCGACCAGGTGGAGTTCACCCATGTAACTTATAAACCAAAAACGATCACTATACCTCGCAACCTGGAAGGTAATCAGTATAGTGTGGTACAACTGATGGTAATTGATACAGTCTATCTGCCTGCCACCATCATCAAACCAAGACCAACAAAAGAACAGTTTGCCAGAGACTTTGTAAATAATAAAGTGCCGGATGATGATATTGAAATTGCCCGGCGAAACACCAGCGCTGCCAAGCGCCGTGCATTGCTTCAGGCCACCCCTGCTGATGGAGGTGAAGCGACAAGGATACAAATGAATAAAGTCGCCACTAAAGCCACTTACCAAGGACAAACTCCACCGATGAATATTTTTAATCCGGCAGCCTGGGCCGAATTTATCAATGCATGGAAGCGGGGAGATTTTAAGAACAAGAATTAACCGCTGATTAATCTGATTTCCTGATTACAATGATTATTATTTAGCCGGCTTTAGTATTTCATGGCATCGTTCCTTGCAGTTTACCCAGAGTTTATCGAAGGGCTCCGTTTATCTTCCTGTTCATTGCTCAGCAATTTCAATCTACTTACATTTGTCCGGACAAATATTACTAACTCTTCCCCAAAGGAGATTTTCAATAACTCCCCTTAGGGGAATAAGAAAACTACAACTTTATGATTCTTTCTGGGGGCCCTGTTTCCGTCATCGGCGCCGGCACTATGGGCAATGGTATCGCCCATGTATTTGCGCAAAATGGTTTTAAAGTAACTATCGTTGATATTTCGCTGGCGCAACTGGACAAGGCTGTGGCTAATATTGGAAAAAATCTTGACCGGCAGTTGGCAAAAGGAACCATAACAGAAGAACAGAAAAAAACAACACTGGACAATATCCACACCGAATCAAATCTCATTGAAGGTGTGAAAGATGTCGAACTGGTGGTGGAAGCGGCAACAGAGAATGTAGATCTTAAATTGAAAATATTTGAGCAACTGGATACCTACGCACCGAAGTCTGCAATTCTTGCAACAAATACTTCCTCAATCTCTATAACAAAGATCGCCGCCGTTACCAACCGGGCGGATAAGGTGATCGGCATGCACTTTATGAACCCCGTGCCGGTGATGAAGCTGGTAGAAATAATAAATGGTTACGCAACAAAAAAAGAAGTGACCGATACCATTGTGGAACTGAGCAAACAACTGGGCAAGACACCCTGCGTGGTGAATGATTATCCGGGCTTTATTGCCAACCGTATATTAATGCCAATGATCAACGAAGCCATTTATAGTTTATATGAAGGCGTGGCAGGAGTGGAGGGAATTGATACCGTAATGAAACTCGGCATGTCTCACCCGATGGGACCTTTACAACTCGCCGACTTTATCGGTCTCGATGTTTGCCTTGCCATCTTAAAAGTATTGCATGATGGTTTTGGTAATCCAAAATATGCAGCCTGTCCTTTATTGGTAAACATGGTAGCGGCCGGTAAACTGGGAGCAAAAAGTGGAGAGGGTTTTTATCTTTATACGGCGGGGAGTAAGGAGTTGGTGGTAAGTCCAAGATTTAAATAAATATATATATCGCATTCGTCCGGATATGAGCAAAGCGACTAATAAGACTTCAAAACCCTTTAGACATACTGCTGGCTTTGGGAAGCGTATGGAACATTGGATAATTGGTAAGATGCTGAAAGAAGGACTTGATGTTTATGTTCCTCTTGTGGATGATTTTGGCATTGATGCTTAATTAGGAAACCTAATGGAGCTTTCATTGAAGTTCAAATAAAGGCCCGATCAAATGATGTTCTTTTTGGAGATATAGGACTCTTTGCTGCAATAACACATGAAGAAAGAAGTAATTATTATTTTCTATTCTGAAAGAATTGACAAAACCTGGATAATGTCTTCCGATGAATTTATTCTCGAATCAAATCAGAATAAAAAAGGGAAAAATGTTGGGAAACGATCAATTTGGTTTAACGGTGTGAAAACAGATAAAGCCACTAATCAGAAAATAGAATATCCAAAAGCAAAATTTGATAAATATCTATCTACAGACTTTAGTAGATTTAAAAAGTAATTTATTTAAAGCTTTCCTACTTCTATCCCTCTCAACTCCTTCAACTTTACCATCACTTCTCCCAGCTTATTCTTTGGCACGCCAATCTCCAAAGAGCAAAACAACTGCATCTCCTGTTTCAGCACTATACAATCAAACTGCAGACGGTAGTTTATCAATACAAATTTTTGTACTATCGGTTTTAGCTGCAAAGCCAAGCTGCAGCATTTTTGTAAGCATTGATCAATCCCGGCACTCCAAGCAATGTGCCGCCAAAATAGCGGACAACAATGATCAGCACATTGATTAGCTGTTTGCTGTCGAGCTGCCCCAGTATCGGCCTTCCTGCAGAGCCGGAGAGTTCTCTATCATTACTTACCCGGAAATTGTTCCCATCAATACCGATGCGGTATACAAAACAATGATGCGTGGCTTTGGGGTGTTCCTTCCTTATCGCAGCTAATTTTTCTTTGAATTCATTTACACCCGAAACAGAAAAAGCATAGGCAATGAATTTGCTACCCCGGTCTTTGTATTCGGCCACAGATGGTTTTTCAATTGTATGGTAATGATCGGGGGACATTGTTTATCTTGAATTTTCAGGCTACAAAGACAAGAAGGCACTAAGAATTTTCTTTGCGTCTTTGTGCCTGCCTGTCCGGTAGGCAGGCCTTAGTGGTAATATTATAAACTTATGGACTTAAGATTACATAAGTTTGCCGCCATGACCATGCAGGAAGCAACATATTATCTCTTAAACAAGCTGCGCAGCATTTATAACGACAGCGAATCATTCAATATCACCGATTGGGTGATGGAACAGCTTACCGGCTCTAAAAAAGCAGAACGGATGATTTATAAAAACGAAGCCATCACTGAACAGGAAGAAAAACAGTTACAGCAATTCACAGAAAGACTACTGAAACATGAACCAGTTCAGTATGTACTCAACGAATCATGGTTCTGCGGGTTGAAATTCTATGTTGACAAAAATGTGCTGATACCAAGACCCGAAACAGAAGAACTGGTAGAGTGGATCATTTCTAATTGCAAATTCCCCGTAGATGAATTAAAGATACTCGACATCGGCACCAGCAGCGGCTGTATCGCTGTCTCGCTGAAAAGAAGGATACGCAAAGCAGAGTTATGGGCCTGTGATATCAGTGACGAAGCATTGACAGTGGCAAAAAGAAATGCTGATGCATTGGGCGCAGATGTAAACTTTATGAATCTTGATTTTTTGAATGAAGAAGAAAGGGATCAACTTCCCTCCTTTGATATCATTGTCAGCAATCCTCCTTATGTTCCGCAAAAAGATAAAGCACAGATGCAGCCCAACGTACTGAACTATGAACCGCATGCAGCATTATTTGTTCCCGATAATGACCCGCTGATATTTTATAAAGCCATCACCGAGTTTGGTAAAGGACATTTGAATCAAAATGGTTTTATATACTGCGAGATACATGAAAGCCTTGGGAGTTCAGTGAAAGAGATCTTTTCATCCGTCGGCTACAGCACCGAATTGAAAAAGGATATGCAACAAAAAGACCGGATGCTCAGATCCGGTCTGGTATAAATAGGGAAGTAATAAGTATTACTTTACCATCGCTGTCACTTTAGCTGAATCTCTTTTAGCGATTCTCATGATCCGAAAGACCTCGCCGTAATAGGCAGCTGTATCGGCATTGACCACAACAGATACCGTATCTACTAATCGTTTCTGTTTCAGGATCTCCAGGTGTAACACAGAGTCCAGTATTGAACGATCAACCAGTTTCGTTCCGATAAAGAATTGCTGGTCCTTATTGATCGAAACAACAATATGTTGTTTTGCTTTTGAATCTTTAGTTGCAGCGGGGTTATTTACCCTCACCAGGTTGGGATTGGCAATCGTGGAAACGATCAGGAAGAACATCAGCACAATGAACAGGATGTCCACCAGCGTATCGGTAAAAACTTCCGATTCTTGTTTATGTTTTTTTCTGAATCTCATGCTGATAAATTAACGGGTGGGTTCCTGGAGTATATCAAGAAAATCAGATTCGGCTGCTTCCATTTTATTTGCGGTCTTATCGATCTGTGTATTCAGGTAGCTGTGCGCTAGGTATGCACCCAAACCGATCAACAGACCTGTAATAGACGTAATGATCTTTGTATAAATACCGCCGGCAATGGATGATGGTGTAAACTCTGCTGATGTGGTGATACCGGAGAACAATTGCATCATACCGAGCAGTGTTCCCACAAAACCGAAGATAGGAGCCGCTCTGGCGATGATGGAAAGAAAGCCGAGGTTCTTCTCCATCTTATACATCTCCAAAACAGCCACATTATCCATACTTTTTTCAATGCTGTCAATGGGTTTGCCGATACGCTGAATACCCTTATCAATGATGCGGGCAACAGGATTATTGGTGTTTTTCGCAAAGGCCCTTGCTGCAGTAATATTTCCGCTGGTAATATTATCCCGGATAATATTCATGAAGTTGGGATCGATCCTGGCTGCATTGCGGATAGCAATGGTTCGTTCAGCAAAAAAGTAAACCGCTACCAAAAGCATAACCGCCAATGGGATCATGATCCAGCCGCCCGTTATCAGCAGTTCGCCGAAACCGATGTAGCCGTCTCCGTTTCTGTCTCCGGGAATGTGTTTGATTGCCTGTGTTACGCTGTCTGCAACCTGTAGAAAGTTAATCATGGTTTTTTGTCTTTAGGTGTAAAAGTAGGTGTTGAATGAGTATCGGTTTTCTTCTCTTATCAACATATGTCAACAATACTTTCGCTGAACGAGAAAAATAATGCCACGTTGTTTGAAGCAGGGAAGTTTTAGAGTTCTTTAACGAAAACAAGTTCCAGGAGTTCCAGGAGTTCCAAAAGTTCAAAAGGTTTAAGAGGTTGTGTTACCCTTAAACCTTTAACTATAATAATTCATTACTATTGACTAACGACTATAGACTAATTCTTCACCCCTGCCTGTTTCACCATCAATGCCTGAATTTGTTTCATCGTCATCTCCATACCATCGGGGCTTCCATCCAGGAATATTACGTTGCCTTTTCCATATTCGGCAAAGTTTTTAATTGCTTCTGTCCACATACTAAAAAGAATAACATTTGTATCGAGGTTGGCTTGTTTCATTTGTTCGGCAGCCTCCGACATACCCTGAGCCACTTCTCTTCTGAACAAAGCTACACCCTGCCCCCGCAATTTCGCTGCTTCTTTTTCTGCTTCGGCAGCAATCTTAATAGCGTTACCATCAGCCTCTGCCTGCTTGGTTTTGGTAATGAGTAATGCCTGTCCTTCATTTTCCGCCGCTGCTTTCAGGTTATTGCTCGCCACCACTTTGCTCATGGAGTCGAGAATCATTTTATCAAATGTGATGTCGTTGATCTGCAAATCCTGTAAATGATAGCCCCATCCCTCCAGGCTCTGATCCACATGCTGTTTTACAAATTCCACAATTTCCCTTCTGAGGCCCAATATTTCCGCTTGTTTTTTTGTAGCCACATAGGCTCTGATATTGCCTTCGATTGTTCTGATCAATGCCTGCATGAGATCCCTATCACTGATAAATTTGAATGCCACATTTTTGATCGTTTCTTCATTCGCATTCTGTACGGAATACAGCAGCATACTTTTAAAGTACACATTGGCCTGGTCGGCAGTAACGGCCTGGAACTCCAGTTCCACCGAACGGTTCTGTATTGATACCTTTCGGTAAACAGATTCCAGCAGAGGTATCTTTATATTCAGTCCCGGTCTGGCGACACGACGGTACTTACCAAACATCGTAATTACACCGATATAACCCTGGTTGATGGTGAACAATGAACCAAAGAAGACAATAACCGCTACCAATATCCACCAGTAGGTAGCGAGCCATGATGAGAAGTTCATAAATAAAATTTTGATGAAGTTACGACTAATTTTTCTCTTCCCAGATCTGGGCAAGATGTACCATTGTTTGCACCGCTTTGTTCATGTCCTGCACACTGATATGCTCTAACTTGGAGTGAATACCCTGTTCCCCGGCGAATAAATTCGGACAAGGAAGTCCCATGAAGGATAGCCGGCTTCCGTCTGTTCCGCCGCGGATGCTTTCCATCTTCAGAATCAATCCGGCCCGGGCAATAGCCTCTTTGGCGTACTCAACAACTTGGGGATGATGATTGAGTATCTCTTTCATATTACGGTATTGCTCCGTTACATGAAATTCAAAAGACGCTTTGGGATATGTCCGCATCCTTTCTTCAATCTGTGTCCGCAGGTAATCTTCTTTTTTTACAAGGCCATCCGTTTCAAAATCCCGGATGATAAAATCAATAGTACATTTTTCAGCAATACCTTCTACCCTTACCGGGTGAATAAAACCTTTTCTTCCCTCCGTTGATTCAGGAGAAAGCCTGTCTTTGGGTAATGCTGCTAGAATTTCTCCTGCTATCTTCATCGCATTGATCATTTTATCTTTTGCATAGCCGGGATGTGCAATCACCCCGTGAATAACCACCTGTACTCCATCGGCACTGAATGTTTCATCTTCCAGTAAGCCGGCATCACCGCCATCAAGTGTATAGCCAAATTCTGCTTCCAGTTTTTTCAGATCAGCCTTTGCGGTTCCCTTTCCCACTTCTTCATCCGGAGTAAAAAGAATTTTTATTTCCCCATGCTTCACATTCTTATTTTTCATTAAAAAGTTAGCCATGTCCATTATCTCGGCCACACCGGCTTTGTCATCAGAACCAAGTAATGTAGTTCCCGATGCAGTAATGATATCATTGCCCTTTTGTGTTTTGAGATAAGGATATTCACTCATTCGCAATACCTGTGAGGTATCATCAGGCAAAACAATGTCCTGCCCTTGGTAGTTTTTATGCAAAATGGGTTTTATTCCTGAGCCGCTGCAGTCCGGCGCTGTGTCCACATGGGCGCAAAAACAAATCACAGGTACTTTTTTATTTGTTGTGGAAGGAATTGTTGCATATACATATCCCCATTCATCCATGTGGGCATCTTCAATACCCATTTGCTTCAACTCCTCGGCCAATATCTTGCTTAAATCTTTCTGTTTCTCAGTTGTGGGATATGAATTTGAAAGAGGGTCACTTTGTGTATCTATCTGCACATACCACATAAATCTTTCTGCCGCTGTAAAACTGTAGTTTTCAAACATATTACTGTTTTTTGGGGTATCGAAAATACGGTTTAATGCTTCCTGCCTGAAAATCTTTTGCAGAAACCGGGGAATGATTTACCTTTTATATTTAAACCAAAACTTAACCACATGAAAAAATGGATAATCGGCGCCCTTGTTGGAGCCATTATAATGTTTGTATGGCAGGCAGCCTCATGGATGTTTCTCAATCTTCATAAAGATGCGGGAAAATATCATCCCGCACAGGATAGCGTAGTCAGCTATCTTTCTTCTGTCATAACTGAAGATGGTGCATATATGATGCCAACCGGCAAGCCCGGAAGCTCTATGAAAGATCATCAGGAAATGATGAAACAAATGGAAGGCAGGCCATGGGTTTCCATTATTTACCATAAATCATTTAAAGATCACATGGTCATGTCGATGATTCGTGGTTTCCTGGTAAACTTTGTGATCGTTCTGCTATTGGTTGTATTACTTACCAAAGGCGGTCTGCCGAATTTCATGGGTGTTCTTACCGGAACATTATCCGTAGGTGTTATTACTTTTTTATGGGGACCCTATATGGGTCATGTGTGGTACGACCTTCCCTGGGAAATGATCAGTGGCGACATGCTTGATGCTGTAGTAGCATGGGGATTATGCGGGATATGGCTCGGCTGGTGGCTGAATAAGAAATAGTTCATTGCAAATAGTTCATGGTTCATGTAAAGGCTATGAACCATGAACTATTAACTTTTTTACGGCATTATAATGAGAGGGCTCTCTCCAACGATCTCTACTAATTCAAGATGAAACACAAGATCCTGTCTTGCTAACGGATGATTGGCATCCAGCGTAACTGCAGTTTCCTTAATTTCAACAACCGTTACCTGGAATTGCTGTCCCTGCTGATCGCTCATCATCAGTGGCATTCCGATTTCTATTTCCAGGTCTTGCGGGAAACGTTCCTTTGGAATCTCTATCACCATCTCTGGATTACGGGCACCATATGCTTCATTATAGGGAATATTGATTGTTTTCTTTTCACCCACGGTCATGCCAGTTACTCCGGTATCAAAACCTTTTATCACCATTCCGCTTCCCACTTCAAATTCCAGTGGGCTCCTGCCCTCGGAAGAATCAAATGTTTCACCTGAAGTCAGTTTACCGTGATAATGAACTTTCACTTTGTCACCCTTTTTAACCTGTGCCATTTATATATTGTTTTAATTAAAATGGGGTGAAAGGTAGGCTAATTACCCCAATGCAACCGTTTAAATATTATAGGCAGTCTGAGTGTAAATTTTCTGTATTTTGAATCCTGTTAAAATAAGCAATATGAGATCTGCTTTTCTTGTTTTGGGGATAATTATAAGTACACATTGCTGCATACAGCAAACGGGTTATTCGCAGGTTCCTTCGGCGGTCAATTCCTTCACCGGACCCACTACAGATGATAACAGGATAATAACAGGGGCAGAGCGAATCGCTGTTTACCTGCCTTTTCTGAAAAATAAAAAGGTTGGAATTTTTGCCAATCAAACCTCTGTTGTTGGCAATACTCACCTTGTGGACACACTGATGAAACTGGGTGTTAATATCAAAGTGATCTTCGGACCTGAGCATGGCTTCAGAGGTACTGCTGATGCTGGTGAAAAAGTAGATAATTATGTGGATGAAAAAACCGGTATACCTGTTGTTTCTCTATATGGAAAGAAAAGATTTCCCTCAACTGACGATCTAAAGGATGTGGATGTACTCATTTTCGATCTGCAGGATGTAGGTTGCCGTTTCTATACTTACATTAATTCCATGCAGGATTTTCTGGAAGCAGCGCTGGAAAATCATAAACCATTGCTTTTGCTCGACCGTCCCAATCCAAATGGTTTTTATGTAGATGGCCCTGTGTTGGATTTTAAATTCAAAAGCGGTGTGGGCAGGCAACCAATACCGATTGTGTATGGACTAACTATGGGTGAATACGCCATGATGCTGCTGGGCGAAAAATGGCTAAGCGAAAAAGCCAATGCCATTAATGCTTACAACATTACTACAGAACCAACAACTGACACGCCGTTTCATTTCATGGTTATCAAATGCAAGAACTATACACATAACAGCAAATATGTTTTGCCAGTGAAGCCTTCACCCAATTTGCCGAACATTCAATCTATTTATCTCTATCCCTCTACATGTTTGTTTGAAGGAACAGTGCTGAGTGAAGGAAGAGGCACTAATAAACAGTTTCAGGTCTTTGGTCATCCATTGTATCCAAAAACCATGTATTCTTTTACTCCCAATCCCAATGAAGGAGCAAAAAGTTCAAAATTATACGGTCAGATTTGCTATGGATGGGATTTAAGCGGCACACCCGAAGAAGTGTTGAAAAAAACATACAACCATATTCAATTGAAGTGGCTGATGGAAGCATATAAATTATTTCCTCAAAAAGACAGTTTCTTTCTAAAAACAAACAGCTTCAACCGTCTTGCAGGAAATGATATGCTGATGCAGCAAATCAAAGATGGAATCAGTGAAGTGGAAATCAGGAAAACCTGGGAGCCGGCATTAAGTAATTTCAAAGAAATAAGAAAGAAATACCTCCTATACGATGATTTTGAATAGTATGGCTCCTTTCCTCCAATCATAATATAATTACCTTCGCAGCTGTCATGCAGGATTATCAATCGTTGCGTATAATTTTCATGGGTACACCGGAATTTGCCGTTGCATCGCTGGACGCATTGGTTAAGGCAAAATGCAATATCGTTGCTGTGCTGACAGCCCCAGATAAACCTGCAGGAAGAGGTATGAAGATGACAGAAAGCGCTGTGAAGAAGTATGCTGTTCGCCATCATCTAAAAGTTTTGCAACCGGAGAAGTTGAAAAACCCGGAATTTCTTGCTGAATTAAAATCCTTAAATGCAGATCTGCAAATTGTGGTTGCTTTCCGGATGTTGCCGGATGTGGTTTGGAATATACCTCCAATAGGAACTATCAATTTACATGGAAGTTTATTGCCGCAATACCGTGGCGCAGCCCCTATCAATTGGGCAGTGATCAACGGTGAAAAAGAAACAGGGGTTACTACCTTTAAGCTGAAACATGAAATAGATACCGGTGATATTTTGTTACAGGAATCTTTTTCCATAGGCGAAAATGAAACAGCCGGAGAAGTGCATGAAAGGATGAAAGAAATCGGCGCCAGATTACTTGTTGAAACTATAAAAGGATTAGCTGATGGTACAATACAAGAAAAACCTCAAGAGCAAATTTCTCCTTCCCCTCTGGGGAAGGCCGGGATGGGGCTTCATGCTCCCAAAATATTCACTTCAACTTGCAGAATAGACTGGCATAGGTCTATTGATGAGATTCACAACCTCATTCGTGGCCTCTCTCCTTTTCCCGGCGCATTCACCGAGCTTGGTGATAAAACAATCAAAATTTTTAAAAGCGAAAAGGAGCCCATGTTACCTACAACAAGGATCGGGCACTGGGAGTCAGATGGAAAAACCTATGTGAAATTCGCCGCAAAAGACGGCTACATACACCTGAAAGATGTGCAACTGGAGGGAAAGAAAAGGATGACGATTGAAGAGTTTTTGAGGGGTTACAGGTTTCAATAATTTACTTTCACAATAAACTTATCCTGCTCCTGTATCTGCAATGCCGCAGCAGCAGCATTACTTATGCGGATATTATATCCTTCGTTTTGCCGGATGCCTGCCATTTCTCCCAACACCTTTGCAAACACTGCTTTATTGTTTTCAGGATTAATGATCTTAATGATAGTTCCAGGCTGCACCCCATCCATCAGCATATAATACTTCGCATCGGTCCAGCCGCTTGTTGTTTTAAAAATACCTGCAGCAACAGTTTGATCCTTTGTTACAGCTGTGATTTTTATTTGTTTTTCGAAATCATTTTTAAAATATCCTTCACTGGAAGAAGTAGTTGGCTTTATCTCTTCCTTTGTAACAGGTTCAACTTTTTTGGTCTCTTCATTTTCTGACGGTTTCTTTTTTTCAATATTAGCTACGGGAATGATCGGCATTTCCTCTGTCTTAACAACCGGCTCTTCTACCTTAGATTTGCTTTTAATTGTTACCGAAGGCATCTCTTTGCTATTTAAAAAGCCAATAATCAGTTTCATATCCTTCTTCACCTTGTCCTCCCATAAATCATTCCATGCCTTCAGGTTTTCTAGAGAAACATTTTTATTAGCAGCACTTATTTTGGCTATGTCCTTTTCATCATCCACTTTATAATAAACAGGCGTACCACTATTTCCTGTTTGTTTGAAATTGGTATCGGTCAGCGGGATGAGGATCTTCTGGTCGATCTGCAACCCATTGTTCATATCAAGTTTATTGTAGGAGGCAAGATATTTGGCACTAACATTATACAATCTTCCGATGGCATAAAAACTTTCTTTGGGAGCCACTTTATGCAACAGGTAAAGGCCATTGTCGCCGCTTTTTACCATCAGGTCATTCTTCTGTGCATTCAAAAACAGTGTCGCAGCGAAAAAGAGGAAAAGGGAAAGAAAATATTTCTTCATATCTCCTTTATTTGGGTCACAAAGATGCATTTTTTTTTGATCCTGTGGGTTTCAACCATCCTTTAAAATACGTAATTCTTTTAGGTAATAATTATTGATACGTCCGGGCAAAACGTTTACCCAGCCCAGCGGCTGTCCCCGGTAGGTTACCACCTGCCATCCCTTTTGTGATATCTCATTATCCATATCCTTTTTCTTCAGGTAACGTATCGCATCATCATAGGTCAATTCAATTCTGTGCAATGAATCTTTTAAACAATGACTTAAGGCGAGGGCATGCGAAGGGATAAATTTATCCCTTATCAGTTCACCCGCCTCAACGCCGGAATAAATAATTCTTAATTTTTCCCTTAAAAAAGAAAAGTCATCCTTCAGTTTTTCGGGCCATGCATACACAGTATTTCCATTTTTCTGCAGGCACAATCCATCAGTATTTATCCAACCAGCTGCAATGGACACTTCTTTATTAGTGAGTGTACTCAATGAGCTTTTTGATTTATTCCCTGAAAAGACCTCCCCCTCTTTCTTTTTAAAACAAGAAAGGAAAAAACCTTCCCCTTTTAATTTATAGGGCCAAAAGCGATATCCGCCACCTGCGGTCGCCGAAGACTTGCCGAAGGCGATGCCCGATTCAATGATACCCCATTCGGGCTGAATGGATAATGATTTAATTGATAGCGGATAATTGGCTTGCAGCCATTCCACAATCTTTTCATCTTCCTCCATCGAGTATGAACAGGTGGAATAAACAAGAATGCCGTCTTTTTTTAATGTCGGCCAAACATCTGCCAGTATCCTTTGCTGACGTTGCGAACATAGCTGCACATTTTCTTCACGCCATTCGTTAATTGCATCCGGGTCACGGCGAAAAAGACCGCTGCCGCTGCAGGGTGCATCCACCACGATCACATCAAAATAATTTTCCAGTCTTGCAAAATCCCTTGGATCATTATTGGTCACCATTACATTACTACAGCTCCATTTAATGATATTATCTTTTAAAATGTTTGCCCTGGAACGAATAACTTCATTGCTTACCAGCAAGCTGTCTTTTGAGATCAAGGATTGGATATGAGTTGATTTTCCCCCGGGCGCCGCACAGAGGTCTAATATCTTCAATGGCTTTGATAAATCAACAGTTTGCTTTAATGCCTGCTCCAAAAACATACTGCTTGCCTCTTGCACATAATAACAACCGGCATGAAAAAGCGGATCGAAAGTGAAAGAAGGACGGGATTCCAGAAAGTAGCCAAAGTTAGTCCAGGGGACTCTGGTTAATTGGTTATCCCGATAGCAATCGGGAGGTTGATTTGTTAATTGGAAAACAGGTTTGGAAGGGTTTAAACGAACTGAAGTTACCTGATTACCAGATGCATGTACTTTTTCAAAAGCTTCTTTATCGAAGCCAGTAGTTTTTTGTATTGATTCCAGTAATTGCTGTGGGAGTTGCACTTTGTAAAACTATGAACTATCAACTATGAACCAAGTCATAAATTCTTGATCTCACCAATTAAATCTTGCAACACTTTCTTGGCATCGCCGAAAAGCATGGATGTTTTTTTCTGAAAGAAAAGTTCATTCTCGATGCCTGCATAACCTGGCTTCATACTTCTTTTATTTACGAGCACCATTTTGGCCAGTTCCACGTCAAGTATTGGCATACCATAAATAGGTGAAGCTGTATCATTCTTAGCTGCAGGGTTCACCACATCATTGGCCCCCAGTATCAGCACCACATCAGTAGAAGGAAATTCTTCATTAGCATGTTCCATCTCAAGCAGTTTGTCATAACTCACATCTGCTTCTGCCAGCAATACATTCATATGACCGGGCATACGGCCCGCTACAGGGTGAATGGCATATTTCACTCCCACACCCTTTTCAGTCAGTATTTTCTCAAGGTCATGGCAGGCATGTTGCGCCTGGGCCACCGCAAGTCCATAGCCAGGAACGATCATCACTTTGTTGGCATAAGCCATCACCACTGCAGCATCACTTAATGTAATTTCTTTATAAGACCCTTGCTGCTTAGCCCCAGCGGGACCCGCACTGCTGCCTCCAAATGAGCCTATCAATACATTGTTCAATGAACGGTTCATTGCCTTACACATCAAAATAGTAAGCAATGTCCCCGCAGCACCAACGAGTATCCCACCTGTCAGCATCACCTTATTATCATATAGAAATCCGCCGCATGCAGCAGCCACACCGGTAAAAGAGTTGAGCAAAGAGATTACTACCGGCATATCGGCTCCTCCAATAGGAAAAACAAAAAAGACACCGTACAAAAGTGATGAAGCAAGTACTGCATAAACAAGAATATTTGAATTGTCAGGAGTAGAACCGATCAGGTAAACCGCTGAACCAAGAATTACCAGCAATAAAGTGATATTGAAAAAATGCTGCCCTTTAAAAGCAAAATCTTTAATACTGCCATTTAGCTTACCCCATGCAATCATACTGCCGGCAAAAGATACACTACCGATTATCAAGCCAGCAAAAATGATGATCAGCATGCCTGTGGGAGCTTCGCTAACGTTTTTTAAATGACCAAATTCAATCAAAGATATCAATGCTGCACAGGCCCCTCCCATTCCATTGAACATACTCACCATTTCCGGCATAGCGGTCATCTTCACTTTTTTGGCTGCCAATGTGCCTATGATACCACCGATTGCAATCCCCCCGAAGATCCATCCGTAATTATTCAGCTTATTACCTGCTTCATCTTTGTATAAAAAAATAGTCCCGAAAATAGCAATGGCCATACCTGCTGCTGCCACTAGGTTTCCATTTCTTGCAGATGCAGGGTTGGAAAGCATTTTTAATCCAAAGATGAAAGTAACTGCACCGATCAGGTAACAAAGCGTAAGGATATTCAGCTCCATAAATTCTTATTTCTGCCAATAATTAATCAGAAAAATCAACGGTTCTTTTTCTTTTTAAACATTTCAAGCATCCTGTCGGTTACCACAAACCCTCCCACTACATTCAATGTGCCTAATATCACTGCGAGAAATCCAAGTATCAATGCAATGTAATTATCGCTTTCAGCCTTACCCATTACAATGATAGCACCGATAATGACCACACCATGAATGGCATTGGCGCCACTCATCAATGGAGTGTGCAAAACACTTGGCACACGGCCAATCACTTCAATTCCTACAAATATCATCAGTATGACAATGTATATCATCTGCTGATTTTCGTAAATCCAGTTAAGTACTGACTGCATAAGATCGATTTAATCGTTCATGAACTACTTTTCCTTCATGTGTAATACAACTGCCATTTACAAGATCATCATCCCAATTCAGGTTCATATTTCCCTCCTTCGTTATTATCAATTGTAAAAAATTGAGCACATTCTTTCCGTACATCTTACTGGCATCTGCCGGCATGGTTGACTGTAATGATGAATTGCCGATAATACTTACACCGTTATGATGTACCGTTTCATTGTTTTTTGTAAAAGGAGTATTGCCACCAGTAGCTGCTGCCAGGTCAACAATAACAGAGCCGCTTCTCATTGCTTTCATCATTTCTTCTGTAACAAGAATGGGAGCTTTTTCACCTGGAATCTGCGCAGTAGTAATCACTATATCCATTTTCGAAATGCTGTCTGCAATTTTTTGTTGTTGTTTTTGTTTGTAATCTTCCGTTTGTTCCACTGCATAACCACCGGCTTTACTCGCATCAGCAACTCCTTCCACTTCAATAAATTTTGCGCCAAGGCTTATTACTTCCTCTTTTACTGCCGGTCTTGTATCAAATACTTCAACTACCGCACCAAGTCTCTTTGCTGTAGCTATTGCCTGCAGGCCGGCAACCCCGGCGCCCAGAATAAGCACTTTTGCAGGTTTAATACTTCCGGCGGCAGTCATGAACATTGGAAAGTATCTCGAATACATATTGGCAGCGGTAAGCACTGCTTTGTATCCGGCAATATTAGCCTGTGAACTTAAGACATCCATTGCCTGTGCCCTGGTGGTTCGGGGAAGCATATCGAGGGAAAATGTGGTGATACCACCAAATGCCCATTCTTTCATTAAATCTTTATTAAACAACGGTTGATAAACACCTATCAGAATTTTTGAATTGGGAATTGATAAAGCCGGCGGATGTATTGCAAGAATGATATCCGTATTGAGAATTACCTCTTTAGAGGATTTAATTTGTGCCCCTGCCTTTTCATATTCAGCATCGCTGCAAAAGGATTTCTCTCCTGCCCCGTTTTCTACAAGTACTGTAATGCCCTTTTTAGTGAGGGAAGCAACAGCTTCAGCAAGCAGTGACACTCTTGTTTCATGGGGCGGTTCTTTCAATAAGCCAATCGTCATAAAATGTCTTGGTTAGAATACTATCATTGGTTTTGGCGGCCGTGAAGATAGAGATTTTTTCCTGTGCAGAACAGCCGTTAGTATTGATTTTGTTCATGTCGCCACCTGTTATTAATCAGCCACTTAAACCCTTATGCAGAAATCCTGTTTTTCCCAAAATTCCTGCCGGAACAGTACTATACCGATAAAGAAAAGGTCGATGGTGCAACGGACAGAAGGATGAGCCTTTATAGTCTCCCAGGCCTCTTCCATTTCCCTGCTCCAGTGGATATCATCAAAGATGAGTATTGAGCCGTTGTGAGTTTTGGCCAATATCTGATTGAAATATCTTTCTGTTGGTTCCTGCCGGTGATTGCCATCGATAAATGCAAGGTCAACTGAAGATAGTTTTTCCAGAATGGTTTCCAGTGTATCGTCAAAATTTCCTTCTACAAGCTCAATATTTTTCAGACTGAGTTTTTGAAAATTTTGTTGAGCAAGGTTGGCAATTCCCTTTGCTCCTTCAGCAGTTATGACTTTTGAGCCGGGCTGAGCCAATGCCAGATAAGATGTGGTAATGCCCAAAGATGTTCCAAGTTCAAGAATTGTTTTGGGCTGGTAAAATTGAACTATCCTGTATAATAGTTGCCCATACTTTTCAGATTTGGCTGTGTTCCGTAATATTGATTGTATGCTCTTTTTATTTTTTTTCAGGATTTTGGAACCGGCACCAAAATCCTCAGCAATTATCAAACGGTTATCGTTCATCAATTGCTTTCGCAAATTTTCTACAACATTGTACGCATCATACTTTTTTTTATCGCAGAGAACTTTTATGACAAATTCAAAAACAAAAGGTGAATGAATGCCATGGCCACTGCCATTAGATGCTGTGAAATAATATTTAAGGTATTTTATAGCTAACTGACAGCGGGAGTACATGGGCCAAAAATAAGCTTCGTCATTTTATCCGTTCCCACAACTGAAAGGAGTAATTATAAGGATTCCTTTCATCGGCCTCATGATTCTGCTGACTCATCAGGTGCCACTCTTCCGGGTTAATCGAGGGGAAGAAAGTATCAGCTTCCGGCTCAGCTTCCACACGGGTAAGATAAATCCTGTATGCTTTTTCAAAAAGAGCCTTATATATTTCACCACCTCCAATTACCATCACTTCTTTAGCATCCGATTCCCTGGCCACAAAAAAAGCATCTTTGATATTCTTCACAGTTATAACTCCTTCAGCTTTCCAACCGGACTGTCGGCTAATTACAATATTCTTTCTTCCCGGCAGCGCCTTACCAAGTGATTCAAATGTCTTGCGGCCCATTACCACAGGCATTCCCCAGGTAATGTTCTTAAAATGTTTCATGTCTGCAGGCAAATGCCAGGGCATCTTGCCATCTTTACCAATGGCATTGTTTTGAGCAGCAGCTACAATGAGGGAAATAATCATGGGCAACTCTGATTAATCAGGAATAATATAAATCAAACCGCTACCGGAGCCTTGATGGCCTGATGGCATTGATAATTCTCCAACGTAAAATCTTCAAACTTAAAACTAAAAATATCTTTCACCGCAGGATTTATTTTCATTACAGGTAAAGGGTATGGTGTGCGGCTCAACTGCAGTTTCACCTGCTCCATATGATTATTATAGATATGCACATCCCCGAACGTATGAATGAATTCTCCCGGCTCAAGGTCACAAACCTGTGCAATCATCATAGTTAAAAGAGCATAAGATGCTATATTAAACGGCACTCCCAGAAAAACATCTGCAGATCGTTGGTATAGCTGGCAGCAAAGCCTCCCCTTGCCCCCTCCTGAGGAGGGGAAAACATAAAACTGAAACAACGAATGACAAGGCATCAGGGCCATTTCCGGAAGGTCGGCCACATTCCAGGCACTGATGATTAGCCGCCGGCTGTCAGGATTTGATTTTGTTTGCCTGATAAGATCAGAAACCTGGTCAACCACTTTTCCATCTTTGCCCTCCCAGCTTCGCCATTGCTTACCATAGACGGGGCCTAATTCCCCATTTTCGTCAGCCCATTCATCCCAAATTCTTACGCCATTTTCCTTCAGATAAGCAATATTTGTTTCCCCACTCAAAAACCAAAGCAATTCATGGATGATACTTTTAAGATGCACTTTTTTAGTAGTAATCAAAGGAAATCCTTTTTGAAGATCGAACCGCATCTGATAGCCAAAAATGCTTTTGGTTCCTGTGCCCGTCCTGTCGGTCTTCACAGCCCCGTTATCAAGAATATGTTTTAATAGACCCAGGTATTGCTCCATCCCTGCAAATTACTTGGAATTTGGGATTCGAATTCCGGTATTTCTCTTTTGTGGGCAATCTGTGAATTGATACAAAACACTGAAAAAGTTGACAAATATCAGTTGATAAAAAAAGTTAGCTGAATACTTTTGGTTATGCTTGATTCAAGAAGATTTTATAAGGAATTGGGCAATCTCTTTTATGCCATAGCTGCGGCAGACAATAATATAACCCAAAAGGAAAAAAAGAAACTTGATGATGAAGTGCAGTTTGGGTGGAAACATTGTGACCATACAACAGATCGTTTTGGTTCCGACCGGGCTTTCCTGATCGAATTCGAATTTGAAACAATGGAGGATGCTTCTGAAATGGCAGAAAACGCTTATCAGTCATTTGAAACTTTTTTCAGGGAAAAAGAAATTGATGAACTTACCCGGAAAAGAATTTTGAATAGTGCAAGACATATTGCTGAAAGCATAAGGGGTATAAACCAGGAAGAACTTCGTTACCTGATGAAGCTGAAAGAGCTGATGAAGATTTAAACAGCCGACTTCCGTCTCTTTAGTTCTCTTTTAATGAGAGCCAGTTCCCTTCCTGTCTGCCCTTTAACTGAAGTATTTTCCTGTGCCCTACGCATGAGGTAGGAAAGCACATCTTTGATGGGTCCGAAAGGAAGATATTTACTCACATTACAGCCCGCATGTGCAAGATTGAATGTGATATTATCACTCATGCCAAACAACTGGCTCCAGTGAATATGTGGATGATTCAGAGGCAAACCTTTTTCCTGTAAAAGTTGTGTAGCATACAGGTTGCTGTATTCATTATGAGAAGCTACCATCAATGCAATTCTATCTATATGATCGATGCAGAATTTCACACTTTCATTATAGTCTCTGTCGGTACTCACTTTATCAGGCATGATAGGTGACGGATATCCTTTTTCCACTGCTCTTTTCCTCTCCTTTTCCATATAAGCCCCTCTTACCAGTTTTGCACCAAGTATAAAATTTCTTTCCAAAGCGGCTGCATATGAATCGTTGAGGAATTGTTGCCGGTCAGTACGGTAATGTTGAGTTGTATTATAAACAACAGCCCGCTGCTTATTGAATGTATCCATCATCAGGATAGTAAGTGCATCAAGCGGTTCCGTTATCCATGTTTCTTCTGCATCTATAGAGACCCCGATCCCTTTACTTGCCGCCGCTTCGCAAACCCTCATCACACGGTGGCGAACCCGGTGCCACTCCTCTCTTTCCTCTGAAGCCAATATATCTAGCATGCCAAGGTATTTTTTCATCAGGGTTCCGTTTTCCTTTTGCATTATTTCATTCATCTTTTCCAGCAATGCAAAGCGGGCAAATCCAGTCACCTTAACACTCATGAACGGAATATTAGGCTGCGTTGCAGCATAACTTATCACTTTGATAAATACTTCGCAGGCATTGTCAAAATTCTCTTCACCTTCTTTGCCTTCAACTCCATAATCCAAAATAACTTTGACATTGTACTCGTTCAACTTTTGTGTAACTGGAACTGTTTGCTCCATTGTTTCGCCACCAACAAATTGTGAAAAGATAGTTTTTCGTATCAATCCTTTTACAGGCAGCCCTATCCTGACAGACCATGGAGCAAGTTTTATTCCCAGTTTTACGATCCAAGGCTTACCCATCAGTGAAAAAAGAAACCTGGCTCTTTTTAATTGCTTATCTGTCTTGTATTCGAATGCATATTCTGTATTGTCAAAGGAAAGAGCCGGAGCGGTTAATTCCATAGCAATCGTAGTTAAATTGGGCAAATGTACCCCATAATCTTTCAAGGGACAAAGCGTTGAAATAAATTATAATGGGAAACTATTAGCAATAGCCGCCTTCCTCGTTATAGTACCGATAGTTTACCTTTGCGAAAATTGATATTATGGGATCAAAGAAATCAGCCGATAGTACTACAATAATGACGGAAATCGTTCTGCCAAACGATACGAACACTTTTGGCAATCTCATGGGAGGAAGACTGATGTACTGGATGGATATCGCAGCTGCTTTATCTGCACAGAAACATTGTAATGCGCCTGTGGTTACTGCTTCCGTTGATAATATATCGTTTGAAAACCCAATCAAATTAGGTAATGCCGTACATATTGAAGCGAAAGTGACAAGGGCTTTTAATACTTCCATGGAAGTTCATTTAAGGGTTTGGGGCGAAGACCTTACTATGCAGTACAAGTACAAAAGCAATGAAGCGTATTATACATTTGTGGCGCTTGACCCCCACGGTAAGCCCCGGCCTGTACCACAGCTTATTCCTGAAACCAGCGATGAGAAAATATTGTTCGACGGTGCTCTTCGCAGAAGACAATTGAGATTGATCCTGGGAGGTAAATTAAAACCCGATGATGCCACCGAATTGAAAGCGCTATTCGTAAAAGATTAGTCGTTGACTCATTTGAATCATTTGACTTATTTATCTGTCGTTTGCCAGTGATGCCTGCCCACCATCATGTGCTTTTTACTTTGTTCAATGGAATCCATTACTTGAGCTAAAATTTCTTCAGTCGGGGCGTCATAGTTTATTTGTAACGGAGCTTTAAAGGTGATTGAGAGTACCGAGCCCTTTTTTTTAAACTTCAATCCCTTTTTATTAAAAGCACGCCAGAATCCGCTGATCACAACCGGGATCACTATTGGCTTTACTTGTTTGATAATAAGTGCTGTTCCTTTTCTACCCGGAGCAAATGGTTTGGTTGTTCCTTGTGGAAAAGTGATTACCCAATTATTCTCCAGAGCTCTTGTTATTTTTCTGGTATCTGAGGGATCAAGTCCTTTTCTTATTTCTTTACCGCCTTCCCGCCAGGTTCTTTTAACTGTTAATCCCCCGGCCAGCAGGAACAAACGGCTGATAAAACTTCCTTTCATGGTTTCTTCAGCAGCCACATAATTAACCCGGGTAAACGGATTTAAAAGATAGTAAGGGATCCCCAACCGGTTTTTCTTTCCCCATTTAACAGCGCAGAAAATGTGAAGAAATGTAATAACATCCGCAAAATATGTCTGATGATTACTGACAAAAAGGATTTTTTGCCTTGGTAGCTTTTTTAAATGTTCCGTGCCGGATATTTTAAGCTTATTGATTATTGCAAGACCGGGATAAGAAAATAATCCAACAAAAAAATAAACGATCTTTCGTACAGGATGAAAATTTTTTATTCCCTCACTAAGAAAGGACATTTAGTAAGTTTTGATGAGCAATAATGATTCAATTTAAGTATTTCTGAATAAACCAACGTAATTCAATTTTTGGCAAACACATAAAAAAGCCTTCTGATTGACAGAAGGCTTTTAACAACGTTCTGAGATTTTTATTCGGGCTTAGCTCCTTCTGATAATGTGTCCTCGCTGCCGCCTTCCATTTTTTTCTTCAGATCTGCCAGTACACCCAGATCGCCCAATGTAGCTTTTTCAACCTTACTTTGAACATTCTTTACAGCTTTGCGTGTTTTCTCAGCTTCAACTCTTGCTTCTTTCTTCGCAGTCTCTGCCTCCTCTACTTTTCCTTGCTCCCATATTCTTGTATGAGAAACAACTATTCTTTTTTCGTTCCTGTCAAACTCGATCACCATAAATTGGGCAGTCTCGTCAGCGCCAATGCTTTTACCATCTTCTTTAGTCAGGTGACGGTTAGGTGCAAAGCCTTCCAACCCATAAGACAATTGTACAGTAGCCCCTTTATCATCCCTGCGGCTTACAGTGCCTTCATGAATGCTCCTGATAGCAAAAGTATCCTGCAGGGTATTCCAGGGATCTTCCGCCAGTTGTTTATGTCCCAACTGAAGCTTACGGTTCTCTTTATCAATTCCAAGTATTACCACGTCAATATTGTAGCCAACCTTAGTGTATTCACCGGGATGGTTAAAACGCTTCAGCCAGCTCAGGTCGCTGATATGGATCATACCGCCTATGCCCGGGGCCAGTTCTATAAACACACCATAATTGGTAATGTTTTTTACTAAACCGGTATGGCAGCTGCCTTCTGCAAATTTTGTTTCAATATCATTCCATGGATCAGGTGAAAACTGCTTGATGGAAAGGCTTATTTTTCGGCTGGTTTTATCCAAAGTCACAATCTTGGCCTCATGCTCATCTCCGAGTTTAAAAAATTCTTTAGCATTGATCGGTGTATTAGCCCAGGTGATTTCAGATACATGCACCAGTCCCTCAACGCCGGGTTGAATTTCAAGAAAAGCGCCATAATCCTCAATGTTCACCACCTTACCTTTTACTATGTTTCCTTCAACAATATTCTCACCCAATACATCCCATGGATGTGGCGTAAGTTGCTTTAAGCCTAAGCTGATACGTTTTTTCTCATCGTCAAAATCAAGTACTACCATATTGATCTTTTGATCAAGTTTAAGCACTTCTGAAGGGTGAGAAATACGTCCCCATGAAATATCGGTGATATAAAGCAGGCCATCCAAGCCACCAAGGTCCATAAAAGCACCAAAATCTGTAATGTTCTTCACAGTACCTTCCAGCACCTGTCCTTTCTCCAGTTTGCTCATGATCTCTGCTCTCTGGGCTTCAATATCGCTTTCAATAAGTGCTTTGTGAGATACAACGGCATTCTTGATTGTTTCATTGATCTTAACAACTTTAAATTCCATTGTCTTTCCTACAAACTGATCGTAATCTGTTACCGGTTTCACATCAATCTGAGAGCCAGGCAGGAACGTTTCCATTCCAAACACATCTACAATCAAACCGCCTTTTGTTTTTGAAGTAACCACGCCGGTAATGACTTCACCGGTTTTGTGAACCTCCATAATTTTTTCCCATGAACGGATAATGCGGGCCTGGCGGCGGCTCAGGTTCAAATGTCCTTCCCTGTCTTCTTTTTCCACCACCATCACTTCCACCTCATCGCCTACTTTTAGTCTGGGTATATCACGAAATTCATTTAATGAGATCAACCCATCGCTTTTGAAACCAATGTTCAGCACCACATCAGTTTTTGTTAATCCTACCACTAATCCTTTGATCAGTTCCCCATCGTTCAGTTGCACAAATGTGTTGTCGTACACATTGTGATACTTTTCCTTTTCTTCTTCTGTGTAAGAAATAATGTTGCGCTTGTCAACACTCCAGTCAAAATCATCATGAGCAGATTGATCTGCCATCCCGCGTTGCGGGATTTCGGCAACTGAAGTTGCCTCAACAGGTGCAGTTGTTGTCGCTGTACTTGCTTCGGCAGTTTCACCAGAAGCAGACTCCTGTGCATCAGCGTTTAATTGTTTTTTAATAATGTTTTCGAACATGATAAAATAGTCCCGAAGGGTTTTATTTTCGGGGCAGCAAAGGTACGCCTTAGTTTCGGGTTTATGGCTCTTGATTTAAATTTTTTTTATCTGTAACCCGATTATAAGAGCCTGATTGGCAGTTACTGTGCACCTACGACCAATCATTTTTTTTATATTCGCCAAAAAAGCAAATTGCTCTACCAAATCCTGAAAATTCTTTCCCGTTTAGCCATGCTAATCTGGTGCCGGCGACTTATCATTAATAAACCTGATCTCCTGAAAATAAAAGGCCCGGTTTTATTAGCCAGTAATCATCCCAATTCTTTCCTGGATTCCGTAATTCTTGATACGCTTTTTAAAAAACCAGTATGGTCACTTGCAAGAGGTGATGTATTTAAAAAGCCTTTTTATATCAGGCTTCTGACCAAACTAAAAATATTGCCGGTCTATCGCACAAGTGAAGGAGTAGAAAATCTTTCAGAGAATTATAAAACCTTTGACGATTGCCTGAAAATTTTTCACAACAAAGGCATTATTTGCATCTTCAGCGAAGGCAAATGCATAAATGAATGGCATCTTCGCCCGTTAAAGAAAGGAACAGCAAGACTTGCCATAAAAGCATGGGAGGAAAATATCCCGCTACAAGTTTTACCTGTTGGGATAAATTATAACTCCTTCCAACGGTTTGGTAAAAATGTGTTTATCTACTTTGGAGATATAATCAAAAAGGAAGACATTAATCTAAAGGATCCTGACGGTCTCAAGCACCAAACTTTCAATAAGCAATTAAAGAATCAACTGGAACAAGTCGTTTTTGAAATATCAAAAACAGACAAGAAAAGACAATCTGAAATACTTGAGATAAAATCATCAGTTTTAAAAAAAATATTTCTATTTATCCCCGCACTGACCGGTTTTATAGTTCATGTTCCCCTCTTTTTACCGATAAAAAAATTTATTTATCAACGAACCCTTGGCACTGATCATTACGACTCTGTAATGATAGCTATTCTCTTATTTCTTTATCCATTGTACCTTATTTTGCTTATCACCGTATTACTTATTTTGTCAAAAAACTGGTACGCAGCTTTTCTGCTGCTGATCTTACCCTTTACAGCATGGTCATATATTCAACTAAAACCCCAGTTGGATAAATAATGTCACAGCTGCATTCACAGTGCAAAAAAATCCGGCAGCGCCGCCACCAATAACAATAAGTTGTTTACTCATCCGGGCAAAGAAAAAGAAATAACTTAATAGTCATTGAAAAGATGAGGGTTCGCTTTCTCCGCCGCTTCTATCGGGGAATAATCGGAAAGTATGTCAGCCTTGTTTTTTCTTACACATACATCATGTTCAAAATGCACGGAGGGTTTTCCGTCTTTTGTTCTTACAGTCCAGCCATCTTCTTCCGTATATACATCTTTTTTCCCGAGGTTGATCATGGGCTCAATAGCCAACACAAGTCCGTCTTTTAATTTTTTCCCACTTCCTCTTTTACCATAATTGGGCACCTGCGGATCTTCATGCAGATTTTTTCCCAACCCATGCCCTACCAATGCCCTCACTACCCCATAACCATATTTTCTTTCCGTATGCTCCTGTATGACCCATGAGATATCACCGACATAATTTCCCACAATCGCTTTTTCAATTCCTTTATAAAGTGACTCTTTTGTAACCCTGATAAGCTGAATGACGGCTTCGCCGGGATTGCCCACAGAAAAAGTATAAGCATGGTCTCCATGCCAGCCGTTTAATATTACCCCTATATCAACCGACACTATATTGCCTTCCATTAATTCATTATTGCCGGGGAAACCATGCACCACCACATCATTTATTGATATGCAGGAATTAAAGGGATATCCTTTATAATTTAAAAAAGAGGGAACAGCATTATGATCATGAATAAATGAGCCGATCATCTTATCAATAGACAAAGTGGTAATGCCCGGCTTAAGGATTTTTGCCACTTCAGTCAGCGTCTTACTGACCAGCAAGGCGCTTTTCCGCATCTCTTCCACTTGTTCATTTGTTTTACAAATTATCATGCTGCAAATATCCGCTTTAAAAAACCAAACCCCGCCTGAAGCGGGGTCCAATGTATATTGAAATAATTTTTACATCTGTACCGCCGAAGTGGTTTGTCTTCCCTGGATGCGGCCGCTCTTCATCAGGCCATCGTACTGGCGCATCAGTAATTGCGTTTCTATCTGCTGCAAAGTGTCCAGAATAACCCCTACCATGATGAGCAGCGATGTGCCGCCAAAGAATGTTGAGAATTGATCGGTGACGCCAAAACGATGGGCAATACCCGGCAGGATGCCCACAAAGGCAAGCAATACCGCCCCGGGCAATGTGATCCGGTCCATGATAGTGCCAATATAATCTGCTGTTGGCTGTCCCGGTTTTACCCCGGGAATAAATCCATTGTTCTGCTTCAGATTATCCGCAATCTGCTTTGGATTAAATATAAGAGCGGTATAAAGGAAAGTGAAACCGATAACAACAAGTGAATAGATCAGCATATACCATATATTGCTGTGATCGGTCAATGCCCTTAACAGACCTGTCTTGCCCGTTGTGCTGAAATTGGAAAATATTGTTGGAATAAAAATAATAGCCTGAGCAAAGATGATCGGCATTACTCCGGCGCTGTTCACTTTCAAAGGAAGAAACTGCCTTGCTCCTCCGCCTCCAAAATGCCTGTTGCCAACAATCTGCTTGGCATAATTAACCGGAACTTTCCGTACACCCTGAATCAACAGAATACAGCCCATGATAATAGCAATAAGAATGGCTATTTCAACAATAAATACAATGATATCGCCGCTACGATTTGATTTACTTGTCAGTTCCTGAATAAAATTCTGCGGCAGCCTGGCCACAATACCAATCATAATAATCAGTGAGGTTCCGTTACCCAATCCTTTATCGGTTATTTTTTCACCCATCCACATTACAAATAAAGTTCCCGCTGTTAATATTACAACCGTAGTAAGCCAGAAACTGGAAGCGGGATAATAGTCCATCATACCTCCGGCTTGGGCCGTCATACCTCTTAAATACGTAACATATGCGGATGCCTGTAATAATGTGACCATAACGGTAAGATAACGGGTATATTGGTTGATCTTTTTTCTGCCGCTATCGCCTTCTTTCTGCATTTTCTGAAATCTTGGAACCAATACGGTCATCAGCTGCATGAAAATGGAAGCAGAGATGTAAGGCATGATACCAAGGGCAAAAATGGAAGCGTTATTAAATGCTCCTCCGGAGAAGGAATCAATAAGTCCAAGTATTCCGCTATTATTGGCTCCCGTCTGTAACTGAGTGGCATCAATACCCGGCAACACAATATGTGCACCGACCCGGTAAATGGCAATCATCATCAGCGTAAAAAGGATCTTGCCTCTCAGCTCTTCGATGCTCCAGATATTTTTTAATGTTTGTATAAATTTCTTCACGGGGATTAAAAATATTTAAGCTCTTAAAACATACCACTCCGGCAAGCCTTCGTAGTATAAATAAAAAACGATGGTGAATGCGTCGTTTCAATTTACCAAAATTACTTCACAATCTCCACCGTTCCTCCGACTGCCTCAATGGCTGATCTGGCTTTACCGCTGACCGCATTCACTTTAAAAGTGAATTTCGATTTCAGTTCACCATTGCCAAGCACTTTCACTTTATCTGTCTGATTAACCAATCCGTTGATATAAAGGTTCTCAAGCGATATTTCTTTGATATTATACTTTTCAGCCAGTTGTTCCAGCTGACCCAGGTTAAAAACTTTGTATTCTACCCTGTGGGGATTATTGAATCCACGTTTGGGAAGGCGGCGCTGGATCGGCATCTGGCCTCCTTCATGTGCCATTTTACTCTTATAGCCCGCACGGCTTTGCCCCCCTTTAGTACCTTTTGTTGATGTTCCGCCATGGCCCGAGCCATCGCCTCGTCCGATACGTTTTACTTTTTGTGTTGCGCCTTTCGCAGGTCTTAATTCGTGTAGTTTCATTTTGCTTTTATTTTTTACTCATCGCCCCAAAAGCATCGGGGCTCGCATTAAAAATTCAGTTTATTTCACTTCTTCCACTTTCACTAGGTGTGTCACTTTGCGGATCATACCCATCACCTGTGGAGTAGCTTCTACTTCTTTCGAAGAATTTGTTTTATTAAGTCCCAATGCCTGAACAGTCAGTTTCTGACGCTCCGGCCGGTCAATAGGGCTTTTTACCAATGTTATTCTAATTTTTTTCATATCTCAATTCTTTTGAAACCCTGTTTATCCGTTAAATACTTTCTTTAATCCCAATGTCCGGGTCTTGGCAACAGTTACAGGTTCTCTGAGTAATGCAAGTGCCTTGAATGTTGCTTTCACCACATTATGAGGATTTGCAGAACCTAATGATTTTGCCAAAACGTCTGTAACTCCGGCTGCTTCCAGCACAGCTCTCATTGAACCTCCGGCGATCACACCGGTACCATGAGCAGCAGGTTTGATAAGAACTTTTGCTGCGCCTTCTTTTGCCCATTGATCATGAGGAATTGTTCCTTTCATCACCGGAACTTTAATAAGATTCTTTTTTGCATCCTCAATACCCTTAGTAATAGCTTCCTGCACTTCCTTTGCCTTACCCAAACCATGGCCTACTACCCCGCCCTCATTACCTACAACAACCAATGCTGAGAAACTGAAGGCCCTGCCACCTTTTGTGGTTTTTACCACACGGTTAATGGCGACCACTTTATCTTTCAACTCAAGGTCAACGGCCTTTACCCTGTTTACATTGTACTTTGACATTTATAATTGTTATTAAAAGTTTGAATATTTAAAATTTCAGACCACCTTCCCTCGCACCATCTGCAACTGATTTCACACGGCCATGATATAAATAACCTCCACGGTCAAATGTTACATCTTTAATTCCCAGCTCAGATGCTTTGCGGGCAATAGCCGCTCCCACCAATTTGCTCTTCTCTGATTTATTACCTTTTTGCGCCTGGATATCCTTGTCTTTAGATGATGCGGCAGCAATCGTCTGACCCCTGGCATCATCAATCAATTGTACATAGATATCTGAGTTACTTCTAAAGACAGATAAACGGGGCCTTTGTGCGGTTCCTTCTCCGATCTTTCTGCGGATGCGGTACCGGATATTCTGTCTTCTCTGTGTTTTTACTTTTGGGTTCATTTCTATTTACTTTATATACTTATAAACTTACCAACAGCATTATTTACCAGCAGCTTTACCAGCCTTCTTGCGAACAACTTCGCCAACGTAACGAACACCCTTTCCTTTATAAGGCTCGGGCTTACGAAGACTCCGCAACTTTGCAGCAACCTGTCCGATCAATTGTTTGTCTATTCCTTCAAGGGTGATTACAGGGTTTTGTCCTTTTTCCTGTTGTGTAGCTACTTTCAGTTCTTTGGGAACTTCAAAAACGATATTGTGAGAATAGCCCAATGAAAGGTCCAGCACATTTCCCTGGTTGGCAGCTTTAAAACCCACGCCAATGAGCTCAAGTTTCTTTGCATAACCCTCCGTTACACCTTTTACAAGATTTGCGATCAAGGCACGGTACAAACCATGTAATTCCCTGTGACGGATCTGATCAGTAGGACGGCCAAAATATACATGGCCATCTTTTACTTCTACTGTAATATCACGGTCAATGGTCTCTTTTAATTCTCCTTTCTTTCCCTTCACAGTAACCACATTGTCCTTTCTAACAGTGATAGTCACTCCTTCAGGGATCGAGATCGCCTTTTTACCTATACGGGACATTTTATAATCTTTTTTTTTATTTTTTCAGTTGACCGGTCATTCGCCGAAGGCGGATTAATGTATCAACTGCGTTTACTTTAATATACATAGCAAAGAACTTCACCACCAACATTGTTGGCCTTTGCTTCTTTATCTGTCATCACACCTTTTGATGTTGATACAATAGCAACCCCCAAACCGTTCTTTACACGACGGAACTCTGCAGGCCTGGCATACTGACGCAAGCCGGGACGACTTATCCTCTCCATACTCTGAATAGCGGGTTGTTTTGTTGCAGGATCATACTTGAGGGCTATTTTGATAATGCCCTGTTTGTTATCATCCTCAAATTTGTACTTCAGAATATACCCCTGATTATAGAGTATCTCCGTCATACGCTTCTTCAGATTTGAAGCAGGAATGTCAACCACACGGTGACCAGCCATCTGTGCATTACGGATTCTGGTCAGGAAATCTGCTATAGGATCTATTACCATAAGTATTTTAATTAATCAGTTCACAATTTTTTTGATTCGTGATGCGGGATACGGGCCTCACCTCCCGTATCCCGCATCGCACTTTACCAGCTTGCTTTTTTAAGTCCGGGTATCTTACCATTCAAAGCCATATCTCTTAATGCCACCCTGGAAATACCAAAAAACCGGACATACCCCTTGGGACGGCCCGTAAGCTGGCAACGGTTTTTCAACCTTACTCTGGAAGAATTCTTTGGCATTTCATCCAAAGCTTTCCAGTTGCCTGCATTTTTAAGCTCTGCCCGTTTAGCAGCATGTTGCGCCACCATTTTTTCTCTTTTTCTTTGCCTGGCTTTTACTGATGTTTTAGCCATAATTATTTATTCCTTTTTTTTAGTTTGAACTTGTTTTTCTGAAAGGCACACCGAGTTCCTTCAATAACTCATAAGCCTCATCGTCGCTATTGGCAGTGGTAACAAATGTTATATCCATGCCGGTGATCTTTGTTACTTTGTCAATATCAATCTCGGGAAAAATGATCTGTTCGGTAACTCCCATCGTGTAATTACCACGGCCATCGAAAGATTTGTCATTTACACCTCTGAAGTCACGAACCCTTGGAAGTGCTACCGATATCAACCTGTCAAGAAACTCATACATCTTATCTCCGCGAAGCGTAACCCTTGCCCCAATCGGCATATTTTTACGCAGCTTAAAGTTTGAAATATCCTTTTTTGACATGGTTGCCACAGCTTTTTGCCCGGTAATGGTTGTCAGTTCATCAACGGCGGTATCAACCATCTTTTTATCTGTCACTGCACCATTTACCCCACGATTCAGGCATATCTTTTCCAATTTCGGAGCCTGCATCACAGAACCGTAACCAAATTTTTTTACCAGGGCAGGTACAACATCCTTTTTGTATTTGTCTGCCAGCCGGGGACTATAATTTTTTGTTGCCATTATTTTTTACCTCCCTGAACTTTCTTTATTTTAAACTCTCTTGTTGTTTTACCATCTTTTCTCACCCTTGTCACTCTTGCACCTGCTTTTTGTGCGGGATCCCACAACATTACATTGCTGATATGTATCGGCGCTTCTTTTTTGATAATGCCGCCCTTAGTGTTTTGGGCGGAAGGTTTGCTGTGGCGGGTGACAATATTTACCCCTTCCACTATCACTTTACCTTCATCTACCAGTACTTCTTTTACAGCACGGGGTTTTGATAAATCCTTATCATCGCCTGTAATAACCACCACGCTGTCGCCTTTGCGGATATTATGCTTGGGTCTGAATCTTGTTTTCATTTTATCTGTCATTAATGGGCAATGCCCTTTTTATCAGTTTTATAATACTTCCGGTGCCAGTGAAATAATTTTCATATATCCTTTATCACGCAGTTCCCTGGCTACCGGCCCGAAAATACGGGTACCTCTTGGCTCATCTGCCTGGTTCAATATCACTACAGCATTATCATCAAAGCGGATATAAGAACCATCTTTGCGGCGCAATTTGTTGGTGGTGCGGACAATCACCGCTTTTGCCACCGTTCCTTTTTTGATGCCCCCCTGTGGTATAGCATCTTTTACCGATACTACTATCGTATCGCCAATCCTGGCATAACGCTGACCGCTGTTGCCAAGTACACGGATACAAAGCACCTCTTTGGCACCACTATTATCTGCTACGCTTAAACGGCTTTCTTGCTGAATCATTTTGGCCTCCCTTATCCCCTCCGAAGGAGGGGTTTAAGTTTTCAAAATTTATACTGTCTTTAATATTTTGAGCCTTCCTAAGTCCCCCCTGCGGGGGATTTAGGGGGCATTACTTCACTTTCTCTACTACTTCCACCAGTCTCCATCTTTTGGTTTTACTAAGCGGACGGGTTTCCATGATCTTCACCAGGTCTCCGATGCTGCACTCATTCTTATCATCATGCGCATGAAGCTTGGTCGTCTTCTTTACGAACTTTCCATAAATCGGGTGTTTCACTTTTCTTTCAATGGCAACGGTAATGGTCTTTGCCATTTTATTGCTTGTCACCACACCGATCCTGGTCTTTCTTAAATTTCTTGCTTCCATTTTTTTAGCTTTATTATGCTTGCTGTTGCTTTAACTTCAATTCTGTTTTTAACCGGGCAATATCCCTGCGCAATCCACGGATCGTCATTGGATTTTCCAATGGGGAAATGGTATGAGCAAACATCAATTTTTTCAAACGCTGTTTATCTTCTTCCAACCTCGCCCTCAGGTCCTGCTTATTCATTCCATGTATGCTCTTTACAAAATCAGCTTTCTTTGACATTGTCTTTCTTTTTATAAATTATTATGCAGTTTCAAGATCCCTGCGCTTAATGAACTTTGTCTTGATAGGAAGTTTCCCTGCTGCCAATGATAATGATGCACGGGCAGTTTTTTCATCAACTCCATCTACCTCAAAAAGGATTCTTCCAGGCTTCACCACGGCAGCCCAGAATTCCAGGTTACCTTTACCCTTACCCATCCTGACCTCCAACGGTTTGCGTGTAATAGGTTTATCGGGGAAAATCCGTATCCACACATTCCCCTCTCTTTTCATTTCACGGGTCAATGCCTGACGGGCAGCTTCTATCTGCCTGTCGGTAAGCCAATGCTGATCCAATGACTTCAATGCATACGAGCCAAATGCAATAGTGGCGCCTCTTTTTGCATTGCCCTTCATACGGCCTTTCTGCATTTTCCTGTGTTTCGATCTTTTCGGTTGTAACATTGTATAAAGTTTCTAGTTACTTATTCTGTTTTCAGTTCAATCAATTTCTTCTGTCTCTACCACCGCCTCTTCTATCTCTACCACCGCCACCTCTTCTATCATCCCGGCGATCACCATGTCCATGATCATCTCTTCTTTCCCTTCTGTCAGCGACATCGCTCTTGCCACCAACGAAATTGGGATTCAGGTCTCTCTTTGTCAATACTTCACCTTTACATATCCATACTTTGATTCCGATCTTTCCATAAACTGTCAATGCAAAAACATTAGCATAATCAATATCCATACGGAAAGTATGCAAAGGCACACGACCTTGTTTGATCTCCTCCGTACGGGCAATTTCAGCACCGCCTAAACGTCCGCTTACTTTTACCTTGATCCCTTCAGCACCCATACGCAATGCAGAAGCGATAGACATCTTAATAGCTCTTTTATAGTTGATACGATTTTCGATCTGTCTTGCAATGGTATCAGCAACGATCATGGCATCCAGTTCAGGACGGCGTATCTCAAGAATATTGATCTGAACATCTTCCTTATTGGTAAGTTTCTTTAATTCTTCCTTGATGCGATCTACTTCACCACCACCTTTACCGATAATGATACCCGGCTTGGAAGTATGAATTGTAACAATCAGTTTCCCTAATGTTCTTTCAATAACAATTTTAGAAATACCCCCCTTGTTGATACGTGCATTCAGGTAAGCCCTGATCTTGTTATCCTCAATCAGTTTACCCGCAAAATCTTTTTTATTGCCGTACCAGTTGGATTCCCATCCACGGATGATACCTAATCTGTTACCAATCGGATTTGCTTTTTGACCCATGTTATTGGTTTATTAATTCATTTAGTTTTTTGATTCTTTTGTATCAACGATCACAGTTACATGGTTGCTGCGTTTGCGTACACGGTAACCACGGCCCTGCGGAGCCGGACGCATACGCTTCAACGTCCTGGCACCATCAACAAAAATTGTTTTCACCACCAGTTGGCTCTCATCACCACCTTCATTCTTCTGCTTCCAGTTGTTGATTGCACTTAACACCAGTTTACGAAGAGGCACTGCCGGGTCTTTAGGGTTATGCTCCAGTTCGGCAAGTACTTTCTCTACTTTCCGGCCACGGATAAGATCAGCCAGTAACCGCATTTTGCGGGGCGAAGTGGGATAATTTCTGAGTTTAGCTACTGCTTCCATTTTCTTCTTGTTTCTGAGTTTATGATACTGCTGCTTCTATCTTCTTACTTGAATGTCCTTTGAATTGACGGGTTGGGGCAAATTCACCCAGTTTATGACCCACCATGAATTCAGTTACATAAACAGGAATAAACTTATTGCCGTTATGAACTGCGAATGTGTGCCCAACAAAATCAGGAGTGATCGTAGAACGACGGCTCCATGTTTTGATAACTGATTTCTTGCTTTTTCCCTCATTCATAGACAGCACCTTTTTTTCAAGATGCGATGCTACATAAGGACCTTTTTTAATTGAACGAGCCATTTATTTTAAATGTTTATTTTTTATCCCTGTGTTAATTTGCTTCCGTTCTTTCTTTGAATGATCAACTTATCACTTCCTTTGCCCCTTGTTCTTGTCTTCAGACCTCTTGAATACTGGCCATTTCTGCTCCTTGGCTGACCACCCGAAGCTTTTCCTTCACCACCACCCATCGGGTGATCTACAGGGTTCATGGCTACACCACGGTTACGAGGACGAATACCTCTCCACCTGTTACGTCCGGCCTTACCCATTCTTTGCAGGCTATGGTCACTGTTGCTGACAACACCTACTGTTGCATAGCAATTGATCAGCACTTTTCTTAATTCACCGGAAGGCATCTTTAGTATCGCATACTTGTCCTCCTTGTTGGTCAATTGGGCCGATGAACCTGCGCTGCGTGCTAACTTACCACCCTGGCCGGGTTGCATTTCAATATTATGAACATTGGTACCAAGAGGCATGTTCTTCATAGGAAGAGCATTGCCTATTTCTGGAGCCACATCATTACCGCTTTCCACTTTGGCACCAACTTGCAAACCCTGGGGAGCAAGTATGTATCTTTTTTCGCCATCCGCATAGTTCAACAAAGCGATAAATGCAGTACGGTTCGGATCATATTGGATAGACTCAACAGTTGCAACACCAGCTTTATTTCGTTTAAAGTCAATGATACGGTACTTCTTTTTATGACCACCACCACGATAACGCATGGACAGATGACCTGAAGAATTGCGGCCCCCTCCTCTAGGTTTTGCCTCCACCAGGCTTTTTTCGGGAACGTTGGTAGTAACCTCTGCATAAGCATTACCAATCCTCCAACGGGTTCCTGCTGTTACGGGTTTAAATTTTTTTAATGCCATTTTCAATTTCTTTTTGCCCCTACCCCCTAAAGGGGAATTAAAGCATTTAATTTATTCCAACACTTCGCGGCGGTTGATTGCCATTCATGGAAGGGATCAGATGCTTGAATACAGGTCTATATTCTCCCCTTCTGCCACTGTTACAAAAGCTTTTTTATAAGAAGGCTTTCGGCCACTTATTACTCCGGCTTTAGTAAAACGACTTTTATTTTTCCCCGGAGACACGGATGTATTTACATTAGTTACCGTAACACCGTAAAAGCTTTCAACAGCTTTTTTGATCTCCAGTTTGTTTGCATTCTTATTCACCCTGAAAGCAAAACGACGCAGTTTTTCCTGCTGTGCATTTGCTTTCTCGGTCAAAATCGGTTTTATCAGTACTTCAGAAAGTTTCATTTCTTACTCTTTTGTTTTTTAGTAATTCCCGCTCCATACCCTGAGCGGAGCTGAAGGGTCAGCCTCTACTTTTTTTTCCTCAGAAAATATTTTAGCAGCGCTTTCGGTCATCACCAGCACTTCGGAATTTACAATATCATAAGTGTTGATGTCGCTCAGCAATACGCCCAATACAGTGGGTACATTACGCATTGACATCTCAACATTGTCATTATATTCCGGTTGAACAAACATTACTTTTTTATCCGCCACTTTTAATTTGCCCAGTATGTCAACAAATGATTTTGTTTTTGGCGAATCCATTGTGATATCTTCTACCACTACAATAGCATTGTCTTTGGCTTTATAAGAAAGGGCTGAAATTTTGGCAAGGTCTTTTACTTTACGATTCAGTTTGATATCATAACTGTGAGGTTTGGGACCGAAGATGGTACCACCACCTTTATATAACGGGTTACGGATATTTCCTTTACGGCTTCCACCGGTACCTTTCTGGCGATGCAGCTTGCGGCTGGCGCCTTTTACTTCTGCACGGGTCTTTACCTTATGAGTTCCCTGTCTTTGGGCAGCAAGGTATTGTTTTACCGCCAGGTACATCACATGGTTATTAGGCTCAGCGCCGAATATTTCTTCGGGCAATTCCACTGTTCTGCCTGTCTTTTTGCCTTTCGTATTTAAAACTTCAACTTGCATTTTCTTTCGTTTTGATGGTTGCTTCTTACTTCTGAATTAACACAATAGAGCCGTTATAGCCAGGAACCGAACCGCTGATAAGGATATAATTTTTATCCGGGAAAATTTTAACAACTTTCAGACCTTTCAATTTAACACGGTCAGTACCTGTGCGACCGCCCATCTTCATACCTTTCATAACACGGCTGGCATCAGAAGAGTTACCGAGAGAACCTGGTGCACGGCTACGATCATGCTGACCATGAGACTGTCCACCTACACCATGGAATCCATGACGCTTTACCACACCCTGGAAACCTTTACCTTTTGTGGTACCAACCACATTCACATCTTCACCTTCATTGAAAATGTCAACAGTAATGGTTTCACCAAGATTTTTTTCAATGGCAAAATCCCTGAACTCTTTTGAAAATTTTTTGGGAGATGTGGTTGCTTTTGCGAAGTGATTCTTTTCAGCTTTGTTGCTGTGCTTGTCATTCCTATCACCGAATGAAAGCTGGAGAGCATTGTACCCATCAGACTCTTTGGTCTTTACCTGGGTTACTACACAAGGGCCTGCCTCGATGATCGTACAGGCAGTTTGTTTACCTGAGGGATCGAAGATGCTGGTCATCCCAATTTTTTTCCCAATAATACCTTTCATGGTTGTTCTGTTTGTGCCTGCAAGGTTATTGGGACATTTCCGGCTTTGAAACCGGAACTCGATCCCCGTTTGCCACCGACCTTTTCCTTTCTTTCGGAAGTACCGGCAGTAAACAAACCCTGAATGGCTTGTTTTTATTTATCGCGGATTAAAGGATTTAATAGAGTTAGCCGATGGAGAACACTACATCCTTTACCGCACTTTTTCAGAGCTCTTTTCCCCCGAAAAATTCGGGATTGAGAGTTGAATATTTTTTTATTTACAAGAACTTTTTAATCCGTATAATCTATTCAATCAACTCAATCCGTGTTACGCTTTAATTTCCACTTCCACACCACTGGGCAAATCCAGTTTACTCAATGCATCCACGGTTCTTGACGAAGATGTATAAATATCCAATAGCCTTTTATGTGTGGCTAACTGGAACTGCTCACGGCTCTTCTTGTTAACGTGGGGTGAACGCAACACAGTAAATATTTTACGGCGGGTAGGCAGGGGAATGGGACCCGTAACCACGGCGCCGGTACTGCGTACTGTTTTTACGATCTTTTCAGCTGATTTGTCAACCAGGTTATGATCGTAAGATTGTAATTTGATTCTGATTCGCTGAGACATGTGTGAAAACCCAATTTTCTTTTGGGAGTGCAAAGGTATGGTTGAGCGTCATACCCTCCAAATAGTTGGGAAAGAAATTTTTAGGCTGTGGAGAACCTGGTATCCTGATCAATTGTCCTATTCTACAGGCTTGATTTTCAGACTTAGTGTAGCAAAGCCGCCGAACTCTAAATGTTCAACCCTGAAACTATGATGGCCTCCCAGGTTTACCCTGACTTTTTTGTTCGGAGATTCATCAAAAGCATAGATCGATGGATTCCATTCATTAAGCACCATTTTTTCATCAATATAGACCCGAACGGCATCGTCCCATGTCACCGAAAGTTCATAAATACCGGGAAGAAATGTTGCATCACCGCTTGCAGAAGTAATAAACTGTTTATACTGTATCCCCTTTTCCTTTATTCCGCCCCACCAGGCATAATCTAATTTATCTGTCTTTTCTGTTTTAAATGGAGCCTTCCTTTCAAACATGGAAAACAGTGTTCCGGTAGTGATTGGATTATGCACCGAAGTGTCAAGACTGTAAAACAAAAACTCCCATTTGATCGGCTGAAAGAATTTATTGAATGAAAATTTATAAGGTTTAGCTGCCGCAATTTTTTCTCCGAATGGTGTAGTGATTGCAGCCCCTTCATATTCAAGTTCAATAAGAATATCGGTTCGTTCTCCTTTTATTTTCTCTGCAGTAATACTTGCAGGAAATATTCCTTTGTTCAACGATATATTTTTTATTCCCTTGATGTTTTTGATTTGCCAATTCCCTTTAGGGCCAAGCAAATCAAATTTTATTATTGCAGAAGTATCAGTTGGGTTTGTATTCCAGATAATGGGATACTCAAAATTATAAGGACCCCATTCAGTGATCATGATGTTTTTTCTTCCCCGCAATTTTCCTGCTCCTTCAAAAGGCCAATTGCTATTGGGTTGAAATACTTCAAATTTTAATGAAGAGCCAGTATTAAATGGCGTATAAATTGAATCAAAAGTGGTAAGTACTGAATCTATCTTAAAATAATTAGCCCAATTCCCATTAATGCTATTATCATGAATCCAAAGAGAATCAGATTGACTAAGACTAAAAACAGTCTCATTATTATTGAAACTATTTAGATGAATGTTATATGCTACGCTTCTTGTATCACGATACTTTGGATATCCCCAATCGGACGGCTCTAGTTTGTTTGCCCAAAGTCTGATTCCCACTTTATCGCCGCTGAAAATATTGTTTTCTATTAAATTTCGCTGCCCATGCTCAATAGCAACGGCTATGCGGTTATCTCTAAAATGATTCTTACTGATGGTTGTATTAAAGCTATACCCTCCCCAAATACCATAGTCGCATTCAAACATTCTGTTATCACTGAAAAAATTTGAGCTAAAAGTTGCTTCAATGCCGTTATTTGAAGAGTAAGAAAAATCATTGCCAAATAGAATATTGTTATTACATCCTCCTTTGCCAGTGTCCATGGTGGTCTGCCCTGCCCAAAGAAAAAAACCGTCCCCACCATGCGTTGCATTATTATAATAAAAGCTGTTTTCGTTGCTTTGTTCATATATTAAGATGCCTGCGCTATCCTGTCCCCGGTTATACACAGCATGACTGTACCCCCTGATATTAAAAATGAGCCGGTTGTATTGTACTTTATTACCGCTTGACCTGTAAATGCCAATACCAATGCCTGAATTGAATGAAAAATTGTTGCTTTCAATCAGTCCCTTGTTGCATCGCATCAGCATTAAAGCGTTTTGTCCACCGGTTACCTTACAGTTTCTTACAGTAAAGAAATTGCAATCCTTCAGATACATAGCAGCACCATAACGAAGCCACTCATCTTTCTCATTGTGATGATAGCTCATCCAGTCGGATATATCTTCTTTTTCCTGCGTACTGTTGAGATGCTGACGATAGTTGTAACTGAAATCGCAATTTTCTATGGTCAGCTTTTCAGTATTTTTTGCAATAAGAGCAACTTTATATCCTCTTGCTGTCAGGTTTTTGATTGCAACGTTTTTACTGTTGCGGATTAATATAGCAACACCAAAAAATTCATCTGGACTTTTCAGTTTGTTGCTTCCTTTTAATTCAGCATTATTGAAATCAATGGTAATATTATTGCCCTCAATAACAATAATACTTTTAGAAGTATCGGTTGGGGCATCAATTTTATAAATAGCTTTTTGAACTTTTGCTGTCTTGGTGATACGCATGCCTGACGATATAGTAATTACCTGTCCCGATGCTTTAAATGCATAAAACAGCAATGTAAATGTCAGAAGCCTGAATGTTTTCATGATAATATTTGTACCGGACAATTTAAAGCAAAAAAATAAGGACTCATGATTGAGTCCTTAACCCGGGGCAAGCAGGCCTTGAACATTGTGTTTTGCATGGTTGACTACTGCCAGCCAAAGAATCTTAAAAACGGAGAGAATTCCGGCTTTATGTTTAGCAAACACAATGCCATAGCTCTCCAGCTACATTGATCAGGAATAAGAAATTATTCACACAAAAAATCCCAGTCGATTGCCGGGATTTTATCAAATATAAAATGTCGTTTAATTAAGTATTCACCTTGCCTTTCACCTTTGCGATTACTTCTTCAGCAATACCTGATGGTGCAGGCGCATAGTGTGAGAATTCCATTGTGGAAGAAGCTCTTCCGGAACTAAGCGAACGAAGCTGAGTTACATATCCAAACATTTCGCTCAATGGCACTTTTGCTTTGATCACCTGAGCATTATTACGGCTGTCCATACCTTCCATCATTCCCCGGCGACGATTGAGGTCGCCTGTCACATCACCCATATATTGATCAGGAGTTACTACTTCCACTTTCATGATCGGCTCTAGCAATACTGGTTTAGCTTTTCTTGCAGCTTCACGGAATCCTTGTTTAGCACACAATTCAAACGACATAGAGTCGGAGTCAACGGCATGGAAGCTACCGTCAAACACACGGATCTTCATATTTGCAACAGGATAACTTGCCAGCACACCGGTTCCCATAGCCTGTTCAAAACCTTTTTGAATGGCCGGTACAAATTCACGGGGAATTGAACCCCCGAACAGATCATTTACAAACTGATAATGCTTGTCAGGATTTTCAGCCTGCCAGTCTTTGTCAACCGGACCAAGTTCAAAAACTATATCAGCGAATTTACCACGGCCACCGGTTTGCTTCTTCAACGTTTCCCGGTGCTCAATAGTAGCCTGGAATGCTTCTTTGTAAGCTACCTGTGGTGCACCCTGGTTCACTTCCACTTTAAACTCCCTCTTCATTCTATCAACAATGATCTCCAGGTGCAGTTCACCCATTCCTGAAAGAATGGTCTGGCCTGTTTCTTCATCAGTTCTGACACGAAGAGTGGGGTCTTCCTCAACAAGTTTGGCAATTGCCATACCCATCTTATCTACATCAGCTTGCGTTTTTGGTTCAACAGCTATGGAAATAACCGGTTCAGGAATAAACATGTTCTCCAGTGTAATGGGATGATCTCCGTGGCACAGCGTATCTCCTGTTTTTATTTCTTTGAAACCAACGGCAGCTCCGATATCACCTGCCTCAATGAAATCTATCGGGTTTTGTTTATTGGCAAACATTTTCATGATGCGGCTGATCCTTTCTTTTTTACCGCTTCTTACATTCAACACATATGAACCGGCATCAAGATGACCGGAATATACCCGGAAAAATGCCAGGCGACCTACAAATGGATCGGTCATGATCTTGAAGGCCAATGCTGCAAAAGGTTCTTTTGCGTCGGGTTTACGTTTTTCAGTTTGGCCTGTATCGGGGTTGGTACCTTCTACAGCTTCAATGTCAATTGGCGAAGGCAGATAACGGCAAACGGCGTCCAGCGCTGTCTGCACACCTTTATTCTTAAATGAAGAACCGCACATCATCGGCACGATGGAAAGATCAATTGTGGCCTTGCGTATTGCAGCATGCATTTCATCTTCGGTAATGCTGTCGGGATTATCAAAGAATTTTTCCATCAGGTGATCATCATATTCAGCTACAGCTTCCACAAGACTTGCCCTCCATTCTTTAGCTTCTTCCAGCATATCGGCAGGAACAGGAATTTCGTCAAAGGTCATTCCCTCAGTTTCCATATGCCAGATGATACCTTTCATTTTTATCAGGTCAACAACACCTTTAAAATCATCTTCCGCACCAATGGGCAACTGCAGAGGAACAGCTTTTGAGCCAAGCATTTCTTTCACCTGCTTCACTACATTCAGGAAGTTGGCGCCGGCACGGTCCATTTTATTTACAAAGCCAATGCGGGGAACATTGTAACGGTTGGCCTGACGCCAAACTGTTTCGGATTGCGGCTCCACACCATCTACAGCTGAGAATAAAGCGATCAGTCCATCCAATACCCGCATAGAACGTTCTACTTCCACAGTAAAGTCAACGTGGCCCGGAGTATCAATGATATTAAAAGAGTAAGGTTTTGTTTCGGGAATATTTTTCCCCTTATCCGTAGGAAAATTCCATTTACAACTAACCGCTGCAGAAGTAATAGTAATACCTCTCTCCTTCTCCTGTTCCATCCAGTCGGTGGTAGCAGCGCCGTCGTGTACCTCCCCGATCTTATGGATCATACCGGTGTACCGGAGGATACGTTCAGTTGTAGTGGTTTTGCCCGCATCAATATGAGCGGCAATACCAAAGTTTCTTTGAAATTTTAACTCAGCCATTTCACTTAATAATTTGGCGGCGCAAAGGTAGGGAAAAATGACCGGAAAGGGAAGGTTTAATCCATTCTTATTAATGACTGTGGATAAAACAAATATCTGCTTATGACCTTTGTTACTGCAACTAAATGATCAGCCTGGAAATCCTTTTAACTTTAATCTTCGTAATTATTTCAGTCATGGAAAGAAAGATCTACAATCCGATCCAGAAAGACACTGTTACATTTTTAAAAACTTCTGCAGATACAAATGGAGAATCAACGTTGGTAGAAGTAATACTGGCCGATGGTGGAGGCGTTGGTCTGCATTATCATAATACTTATTCAGAAAGTTTTGAATGTCTGGAAGGTGAAGTACAGATTCAACTCGGTAAAACAATTCATAAACTACAGCCAGGTCAATCAGCAACTGCCGAACCAAATATCAATGATTTGTTCCGCAACCGCAGCGGCAAATTTTGTAAACTCAGAGTAGAATTAAAACCGGCCAGCCGAGGTTTTGAGCAATCATTGCAGATCGGTTACGGCCTTGCCCAGGATGGAAAATGTAAACCCAATGGCTTTCCAAAAGATAAACTGGCTCTTGCCTGGTTATTCAATACCAGCGAAAGCAATTTGCCCGGATGGATGAGCATCTTTGAATTCATACTCAGAAAACAAGCCAGGAAAGCAAGAAAGAAAGGGATAGATAAAGATCTTACAGAAAAATATGTGAGGTTTTAGATATAAAAAATGTCCTCCCGATTGGAAGGACATTTGTCTATTATCAAACTGTCTTTATTTTACTTCAGTAATGTAACAATTAGTTTCATTTCCACACGGCGGTTTTTCTGGCGACCGGCTGCAGTTTTATTATCTGCGATCGGCATTGATTCACCATGACCAGTTGAAGTGATACGGCCTGCATCAATTCCTTTACTGACAATATAATCTCTTACAGATGCAGCCCTGTCATTACTTAATTTCTGATTGTACTCATCACTACCCACCCAGTCGGTATGGCCATCAATCTGCAGTTTCATTTCAGGATTTTCTGTCATCATCTTAGCCACATCATTTAATCCTTTGAATAATGACTTTTGTAATTTCGCACCTCCGGTCACAAACAGGATGTCTGCAACTTCCACTCTTTTCTTTTTTTCCTCAGGAATAATAGGACAACCAAAATTCTCTTTAGGTCCTGGTATGGTGATACATCTATCTTCTTCATCATTTACACCATCACCATCAGTATCAGAGATCGGGCAACCCTGGTAGCGGGCCAGACCCGGAACAGTGGGACACTTATCTTCTTCATCGTTGATACCGTCTTTATCAGTATCGGGGATCGGGCAACCCTGGTAGCGGACCAGACCTGGTACAGTAGGACACTTATCTTCTTCATCATTGATACCGTCTTTGTCAGCATCAGGGATCGGACAGCCCTGGTAGCGGGCCAGACCTGGTACATCCGGACATTTATCATCTTTATCAAGAATGCTATCTCCATCTCTATCTGGGCAGCCCTGCAATTCAACTGGTCCTGGGTCATCGGGGCAAGCGTCAATGTTATCAGGAACTCCGTCTTTATCTCTATCAGGAATAGGAATTACTTTAGGAGCTTTTTTCTTTAATGCTCCTGCAATACCTATACTATGCTGAAAATGATAATTAGCTGTTTCCAGGGTAAGCGGAACACTATAGGTTGAAGTCATGAACAGGTGAGCCTCATCAAAGAAATTAAACTTAACACCAAGGCCAAGTGGCATTGTAACTCCAAAATATTTTCTGAATCGGTGAGCAGATACTCCAGCAGTAATATACGGCTGAACCCAATATTTTTCCGTAGTCATTTTAAGGTTTACAGAAGCATTTGCACTCATCAAAAAATGGTCATTGAAGAAGATTTTATTGGGCATAGGGTAATTAACGTAAGACCCCTGAAGTGAAGCGGCAAAGTCAACATGATTGGTAATCCCCTGGAAATAATGCAGTGCAAGGCCGGGAGACATTTGTTTCATCCTGGCAACCTGCTTATTACTGAGCACTGAGCTTAATGATGTGGTACGTATTCTGTCGGCAGTAAGAAAATCATTCAGAAAAAAGCTAACCCCTACGGCTTTGGGTCTTATATAATTTTCTTTTTGGCTATAAGCTGCAGATGAAAACAGGTACAGTGCAAGCAATACAGAAAGTATCTTCTTCATAAAGAGATAGTTTGGTTTTAAAACTGAACAAAAATAACTGCTAAGTTCTATATCCGAAAATAAATTATTTACCTCATATTCACAGGATTGGGGGGCTTGTTTTTCCTCAAAAAAGGTTTTTTCGTGATTAACTGGCTTAATGGAGGCTTTTGAACGATTTATTTTGAGGCGAAATACTTTTCTCTCAGCCCTTTATCATCACCATAAATATCATCATAAAAAATAACCCCATCTCCGGTTCCCTCGCAGGTTATATAGCGAATGAAAACCGGCATTTTAGATTTTAAAGAAACGCTCCTCTTTTGCTTGTTTCGCAACCATGTCTTCACCGAATCAGCCCCTGAGTCGGCTCTTCCGGCATTGATGCTGCCGTTTCGTAAAAGATAGTATGCAAGCTTCTCCCATTCCTGCACACGGACACAGCCATGGCTGAGCGACCGCATGGTTTGGCCAAACAAGTACCGCTGATTGGTGTCGTGCAGGTAAACAGCGTACTTATTGGGAAAAACGAATTTCATTATGCCAAGTGCATTGGCCTCACCACTGCCCTGCACCACCCGGAAAGGAATTTTCTTACTGTATTCAGACCAGTCAACCGTGTAAGGGTCCACCTCTTCGCCCATTGAGTCCAGCAGGCTGAACCCCTTGCTGGCCAGGTAGCCCGTATCCTTCTTAACAGCAGGCAAAATCTCCTTCGTAATGATGCTTGTCGGCGGCACCCATTGCGGGTACGTGATCAGCTGGCTGATATGGCTGCTAAGCACCGGCGTTCTTGTTTTGGGTTTCCCAATAATGACTTTTGAAGAAATTCTTGCAGAGTCGCCCTCTATTAATTGCATGTTATAGCCTGGAATATTCACCCATACATATTTTGCCGGCATTTTTTCGGGCAACATTTTGTATTTATCCAGGCTGATGGCAATACGGATAAACCTTTCCCTGTCATTGTCATTCAGCATACGAATGGTGCCTTCGCCGACCCGGCCATCTACGGCAATGCCTTTTTTTTGCTGAAATTTTTTTACCGCATCAGCCAGTGAAGCGGAATCGGCGGCCACGCTGTCATAAGCTATAAACCCTTCTTCGAATAATCTTTGCTGCAGGTTTTTTTTGAATGCTACGGGGTCATTGCCGGGCAACGGCACGTTGGTGTATTGCCGGTAAGAAGCGCTGTCAAGAAATTTTTGAACCCCTTTCTTCAGCAATTGGTATCCCTGATGGCGGGGTTCAATTGATTGGATGACCTGGCTGACAGAAGCCTGTTGCATAAGCCCTATGAAACGGGCAAGATAAAAAGAGTCGGAAAGAACAGAATCTTTTCTAAGGGTAACACTATCGTTTGGCAACCTCCCCAATTTTACGTCGTTGATCAGTTGAACAAACGCATCGGTCAGCATCATATCTGCTGTTGCCCATAGGGAAACATCGTTCCGGTCACTCCTGGCCAGGCTGTCGTTGTTAAACCGGTCCCGGATATGCGTTAATTCCTTCACATGATAGTCTTCGGGAAACAAGCCAAAAAGCTTCGCCTTATCTATGAAAGCAAACAATGAATCACCAGCAGGCAGCCATCGTTGTTCCCGGCACCAAAGAGGAATGAAATTATTTTTTTCGTAAACCAATTTCGCAACCCTGGGCTGTGTGAGTATCAGCAAGCCGGTTAGTTTGCCGCTATTGCCCGCAGCATCAGTAATAGAGGATTTGATATAATCGGCAACCTGTGCCTGTAATTGCTGAGGAGTAGCTGCAATTGTATTCTTTGTCTTGCCGCTTTTATGATTACAGGCAGCGAAAACAAAAATGAACCCAATAGCCGGAAGAAAATGGTTAACCCTCATAAGTAGTGCGTGGCGGCAGCCTATCCGGCATTTGTCTTAATTTGACTTCAATCGTTCCGCCGGATATGATTACTAAAGTAGCATTTCGTTTCTACTTAAAAGCAGCATTGCTGTTTATTTTATCAACAGGCTTGCTGATACAAATGGCAGCGGAGGAAAGCAGCTATACCCGTCCGCCTGTAACCAGCGGTTGGAATGTTGCCAAAAGCGATAGGATAAATGATGGCCATTAGAGGGCCCTTTTTATTTTTTGCTCCAATAATAAAAGGTCTGCCAGCACAATTGCTGTTACAGCTTCAAGTATTACTGGTACCCTGAGTGCAATACAAAGATCATGACGGCCTTTCACTGAAACTGTTTCGACTTTCTCCGTTTCCCAGTTCAAAGTTGCTTGCTCTTTGGGGGTGGATGAAGTTGGTTTGATAGCAATACGGAACACTAATTCATTTCCGTTTGTTAATCCACCCACAATCCCCCCCGCATGATTGGTTCTTGTTTTGCCATCCATATTTTTTATCGCATCATTATGCTGGCTGCCGAACATTTTAGCGGCAGCAAAGCCTGTCCCGAACTCAATACCACGAACTGCGGGAATAGAAAATACAATATGACTCAATGATGATTCTACAGAATCAAAAAAAGGTTCGCCCAAACCAACCGGCAATCCATTAGCCCTGCACTCAATTATGCCGCCAATGGAATCTTTCGCATCGATGGCTTTTTGAAGGCCTTTGTCCAGATCAGTCTCGCCGCCGATTTGAAGAATTGTTGAAGCAATAGTTATTCCCACTCCTTCAGAGGGGGTCAGGGGGATGCCTAAAAGTTTTTTTGCAATACCCCCTGCCGCTACTAATGCCACCGTCAATCTGCCGCTGAAATGACCGCTGCCCCGGTAATCTTCATAGCCTCCAAATTTTTTTTTTGCTACAAAATCAGCATGTCCCGGCCGGGGAACATCCATCTGTTTTTCGTAATCTGAAGATCGAACGTTCTTGTTATCGAATAAAATGGTAATAGGAGCTCCTGTGGTTTTATTATTAAATAAACCGCTTTTGAATATGGGAATATCTTCCTCCTGTCTCGGCGTAGTTCCTTTTTGAGTACCGCCTTTTCTTCTTTCCAGGTCGGGCAGAAAATCATCAATGCTCAATGATAAACCCGCCGGGCACCCGTCAACAACAATGCCCACTGATTCGCCATGCGATTCACCAAAAATGGAAATGCGGAATATGCGGCCAAATGAATGCAAGCTTACAGGTTTAATTGTTAATGAGGTAAATATACAGCAGCTTCCAGGCTTTTCAAATCAGTAAAAAAATCGGGATAAGATTTTCGAACGGCACCAGCCTCTTCAATTTTTGTTTTTCCGTCTGCTTTCAAAGCAGCTACGGCACAGGCCATCGCAATACGATGATCATGATGTGAATGTACGTCGGCGCCTTTTACAACTCCGCCGCCATGAATGATCATCAGGTCTTCTTTGAGATCAATTGCCACTCCCATCTTATCAAATTCATCTTGCAATGTTACAGCTCTATTACTTTCTTTATGTGTCAGACGACTTACCCCTTTGATCTTTGTTTGCCCTTTACAATAAGCAGCTAATGCTACCAATGGAGGAAACAGATCGGGACAATCTGTTGCATCAAACTCGAAAGATGTCATTGGCGATGGATGAATTTTTATTCCCTTTGCTTCGACAGCAATACCTGCATTGGCAGACATCAATGCATCAATGATAGCTTTATCGCCTTGCACAGAATTCATATCCAAATTCCTAACTGTTATTGGGCCAGCTATTGCACCTGCTACTAATAGAAAAGCGCCGTTGCTCCAGTCACTTTCCACAGTATAAGCCCCTCCAGCCCCCGACGGGGGGATTTTCGAAGAGTTTTTATAGAAAATAAATTCTTCATAGTTTTTATTTTCAGGGACTCTCAATCCAAATTTCCTCATTACGTCAAGCGTCAGGTCTATATATGATCTGCTTTTAAGATTACGAACCTTTATTGAAACTATTGACCTTTTGGAGTCCAAAGTCCCTCCTTCGGAAGGATTTAGGGAGGCTCCATAAGCCATCAACAATCCTGTGATAAACTGCGAACTCAATGAACCATCTACTTCAACATTTTTTGGCTGCAATGGTCCTTTTATTTTAAACGGCAACTTGCCATGATTGGACTGTATACTTACTCCGAGTTGCGGGAAAAATCTATCAAAGAAATTCATCGGTCTTGTCAGAAGGCTTCCTTCACCGTTAACAATAATTTCTTTGCCGCTTAGTGCTACCAAAGGAGCAAACATTCTTATACCTAATCCACTTTCTCCACAATTAATTTCATCAGCAAAAGGATGAACTCCCTCACTTTCCACTTTCACTTTTTCATTTTCCGCTTTCACTGTTGCCCCCAATCGTTGAATAATATCCAGGGCCGCCTTATCATCATTGGAATGTCCGGGGTTATATATAACAGTTTCTCCTTTTCGCAATAATGCAGCAGCACATGCCCTTTGCATAGAACTTTTGGAAGCAGGAGCATTTATTGTCCCTTTCAGTTTGGATGGTTGTATTGCAACTAACACTTGTCAGAGTTCTTGAATGATGTTTTCGAGTTGTTTTAGTGAAATTGTCTTAACCACTCCTTTGCCGATCCTTTCCAGTAACACATAATTCATTTCTTTTCTCTCCCGCTTCTTATCCATCTTCAATACTGCAAATACTTTTTGTTTGTCAAAAGATGCATAAGTGGGAAGATTATACTTTTCTAAAAGATCTGTAACCCTTTTGGTATGCTTAAATCCAGTTAGCTTCTCTGAAATATGACAGGCATAGGTCATCCCGATCGAAATGGCTTGTCCATGCAACAACTCATATTGGGTTTCCAGTGCATGGCCTAATGTATGCCCGAAATTGAGTAATCGTCTTTCGCCTTTTTCAAATTCATCCCGTTGCACCACTTTGGTTTTAATTAAAGCATTCCGCTGTATCAATTCACTAATCGATCTTTGCCCTTTTTGATAATGCTTCAGCGATGTGTTTTCCAATTCTGCAAACATGTCAGCATCCTTTATACAGGCATGTTTGATGATCTCTGCGTAACCATTTCCCCATTCCTGTTGCGGAAGCGAATTGAGAAAGGCCATATCATGCAGGATGAATGCCGGTTGTCGGATAACCCCTACCATATTTTTATATACTCCTACATCAATTCCGTTTTTCCCCCCAATAGATGCATCTACCAATGCAAGTACTGATGTAGGAACAAAGCCAAATCTTATGCCCCGCATATATACCGAAGCCACATAGCCGGTGATGTCTGTGATCATACCACCGCCAATACCAACAATTGTTGTTTCCCGATCCGCTTCCATTTCGATCAGCTTCTCTATCACTGCATCTACCGTTGCCTGTACTTTGTAATCTTCTCCTGCTTTCAATACAATTACATTCCAGCCTTTGAATCGCTTTGTATGTGCTTTGTAAACATTTTCATCAGTTATCAATACAGTTCCGCTGAGGTCAGTTATTTTTTTCAGATGACTGATACCCGATGCCAGATAGTAGTCGGTTGACGAATTTGAAAACCTATAAGTAAGTTTCTGCATCAGGAATCCATGATTTTTTTCTGGTGATTAATACTTTCCATATGTACTGCATCAAAATATTTTATGATAAATTCTTTGCTCAGGCCGATCTTATCACCCTCCAACATGGCTCTCTCAATGATCTCATTCCAGCGGTTGGTCTGAAGAACGGTGATATTATTTTCCTTTTTGTATTTGCCGATATGCTCAGCGATCCGCATCCGTTGTCCAAGTATCTGCATCAGTTCATCATCCAGGTGGTTGATCTGCTGCCTCAGTTTTTCCAATGCTGCATGATAGGCATCCGAATTGACATCTTCTTTTCGCCAGATGATCAGGCCAAGCATTTCTGCTAACCGCTCCGGGGTTACCTGCTGTTTTGCATCGCTCCAGGCATTATCAGGGTCAATATGAGTTTCGATCATCAGCCCGTCATAATCCAGATCGATCGCTTTTTGCATCGTGTCCAATAAAATATCCCTGCGGCCGCAAATATGTGATGGATCATTGATAAAGGGCATACCGGGATGTTTCAACTTCATATCAATTGCCAGATACCACATCGGTGCATTACGATATTCCGTATTACCATAAGAAGAAAATCCACGATGTATCAAACCGATCTGTTTCACACCTGCCATCGCAACTCTTTCTACTGCACCGCTCCATAATTCCAGATCAGGATTCAGCGGATTTTTAATAAATACAGGCACATCCACTCCACTCAGTGCATCTGCCACTTCCTGTACGCTAAATGGGTTTACTGTTGTTCTGGCGCCGATCCATAATGCGTCTATATCGAAATTCAACGCATCTTCAACCTGTTTGGCTGTTGCAACTTCAATGGTCACGGGCAATCCGGTCAATTGCTTTACCCGTTGCAACCAGGGCAATCCTTTTGTTCCCACACCTTCAAACATGCCGGGTTTTGTTCTTGGTTTCCAGATGCCGGCACGAAGCATATCCACTTTACCAGTAGATGCCAGTCGTTGTGCTGTTGCTAATACCTGTTCCTCAGTTTCTGCACTGCAAGGCCCGCTGATGATGAGTGGTCGTTGATTCCATAATGTTTTCACTTCTTCCTTTCCTGTTTGTTCTTTTGTTTGCATTAATTGTAAAGATAAATTTTTATGTTGTCATCGCCTGTGCTACTATCATCGTCTGTTGCGTCGCACACTTCATCGTTCTGTAATTCAACTCATCAATGTTGCGCCCCTACGGGGCGTTGATATTTACCCCGCAATGTTTCTACCGACATTTCGTCCCTATGGGACAAATTTTTAATATTATTCTTTATCCTGTATCTCTTTTACCCGCATAAATTTTCCTTTCATATTTATCTTTGAATACGGCATGAAATATTTTGAAAACTCCATTACGGCCTTATATTTCGTAGCATTTATTGCTTCAGTGATTCATTTGATCTACTATTTTGACGAAAAAAATATTCTTAAAACTACTCTTGCAATCATTGCCTCAATTATCTTCCTGATACTATTATTTAAACAAGCAAAAAAAGCTTCAGGGACTGAACTCATCTAATAATATGCCGGATCTAATTAGCCTCACTGATTAATTGCATCAAATACTCATCATCCGACTTTTCAATACTTTCTTTAAACCGTTCCGATTGGGCAATATGCTCTTTTATACATCCAGCACATTCTCTTTATTCTACATAAAGATAGGCACCCACATAGCGGGGTTACTCTTCGCCAGGCGGACAGTGTTTTCAAAACCGGTGCTGGCCAGTTCAAAGATTGCATTTTCTTCTTTCTCTTTTTCCAGCACCGTATTCGCTAAGGCAAAAGAAGTGATGTGTGAAATATGACTCACATACGCTGAATGCAGGTCATGGGCCTTTGCTTCCATCTCAAGCAGGTGCATGCCGATCTTCTTATACATGTGTTTCACCCAGTCTACTGCATCGGTATCGCTTTCTTCTGCATGGCAGATAATGACGGCTTTATTTTCAAATGCGCCACGCACCGCTGCCTGCGGGCCGCTGTATTCCATTCCCCACATCGGGTGAGTGGCCATATATCTTCCACGCTTAATATGATTGATAATTGCTTCGATCAGCAATCTTTTTGTAGAACCTATATCCAAAACGATCTGATCAGATATTTTATCCAAAACTTCCGGCAATACATTCACCAGCTTATCAACCGGAATTGCCAGCACAATCACCTCTGATTGTTCAATCGCTTCATCAAGCGGCAATACCTCATCTACCAGTTCCATTTCCAAAGCTTTCTTTATATGAGCATCATTAACATCCACACCAATAATTTTTGATGTCAGCTTTTTTTCATGGAAGCGAATGGCAAAGGAACCGCCAATTAAACCCACGCCTATTATCGTAACCACTTTTTTTCCGGTATAACCATTGTTACAAGTTTTATTAATAATAAAGCTATTTACTCCCAGACTCTAAAGCCCCTTCAGGTGTTGGGGTAAAAAAATCCCGGCCATCTTGACCGGGATTTTCTTTATGTTGATTTTTAGTTGTTCTTATTTGGCTACCAACAAAAGCATACCCGCCTCTTTTTAAGAAAGTAGCAATAAAAATAACTCCAATATGCCTTTGTAAATGTCATGTAACAAATCTAACCTTTAGACCTGTGAAATCCAACTGAATTATCAATTATTTTCTGCGGCTGACCGAGTCAGCAAGATTCATCCTGATCTTTCTCCCCCTGTAATTCTTTCCGTCAATCGCCTTTATCATTTTTTTAGCTGCACCAGCATCCACTTCCACCCAGCTGTTCATTTCCTTCATATCTATTTTACCAAGTACATCTTTTCTTAATTCACTCATATCAAGTATAAACTGAAGAAAACTGGCTTTGTAAAATCCGTCTTTCGTTCCAAGATTGACAAACAACCTTTGATAGGTTCCGCTAGCATAACTTTTGCCCCCTTCATCACGACGCACCGTTCTTTCACCACGTTGCCGGTCACTTCTTTTTTCTTCACGAAGGTTCAGGTCGGCCGCATTCTCATAATATTTCAGGAAGCGGTCAAACTCCAATGCCGCTACTTTCTGCAATATTTCTTCTTTTTCCACATGAGCAAATTTTTCCTTTAATACCGGCAGGTAAGTTTCATATTCGCCATGACTGATATCGGCCTGCAGCATTTTGTCTATGAAATGGAAAAATTGTTTTCTGCAAACGTCTTTACCCCCAGGTATATCCATTTTATGGAACTGTGTTTTTACCAGCCTTTCAATCTGGCGAAGACGATAGATTTCCTTTGGCGTAACTATTGAAATAGAAATACCGCTTCTCCCTGCCCGGCCTGTTCTTCCGCTGCGATGGGTGTACACTTCCGTATCATCCGTTAGTTCGTAATTGATAACATGAGTGATGCCCTGCACATCTATTCCCCTTGCAGCCACATCAGTAGCTATCAATAACTGAATGCTTTTTTCCCTGAATCTTCCCATCACTTTGTCCCTTTGCTGTTGTGTCAGGTCTCCATGCAGGGCTTCAATATCATAGCCCTCTCTTATCAGCGATTCAGTGATCTCCTGTGCATCGGCTTTTGTTCGGGTGAAGATAATACCATACAAACCAGGATTAAAATCAATGATCCTTTTCAGTGTTTCATAACGGTTTACATGCTGGGTCAGATAAAACTGGTGATCGATCGTGGATGCGCCTTCATTCACCTTACCGATAGTGATCTCAAAAGGCTTATCCATATACCTTTTACTCACCTGTCTAATCTCAGGTGGCATGGTGGCGCTGAATAGCCAGGTGCTTTGCCGGTTTGGAGTATTCTTTAAAATAAATTCAATATCATCCTTGAAGCCCATGTTCAGCATCTCATCTGCTTCATCCAGCACCACATAATGTATCCTTTCCAAGTTGATTGCCTTCCTCTCAATCAAATCAATCAGCCTCCCGGGAGTTGCCACAACTATATGAGTCCCTTTTTTCAGATCTCTGATCTGCATGCCGATAGAAGTACCTCCATATACTGCGGTAACAGCCAGATGGTCCTTCTTATTTTTAAAGCTGTTCAGGTCATTCGTTATTTGCAGGCATAGTTCCCGGGTAGGGCAAATAATAAGTGCCTGCGGAAAAGGATCCTGTTTATTTATTAATTGTAAAAGCGGTAAGCCAAATGCGGCGGTTTTGCCGGTCCCAGTTTGGGCAAGGCCGATAAAATCCTTTGTTCCCTGCAGCAAAACAGGAATGGCCTTTTGTTGAATGGGTGTGGGCTCGGTAAATCCTAATGCTTTGATAGAATGAAGTAAGCCTTCTTCAATACCTAATTCCGCGAACTTATTCACTTTATATTTTTTGATAAGGCCGCAAAGGTAACTTTTACATAATGGAATGGGCAGTAAAAGAAAAAGCCTCCCGATGAATCGGGGAGGCCTCTAACGATTGCTTGCCGTATGAAAATCTTACATTTTTGTCGCAGTAGAATCTCCAGGCTTAGCTGTGCTGTCAGTAGGAGCTGTTGTAGAATCACTCGGTGCAGGAGTAACTACTGTTGGGTCAGGCTTTGTAGAATCCTTGTCACCTTCTTTTTTGTCACCGCTGTTGTTGCAGGCAGCTACTGAAACTGCGATCAATGCAATTGCAAAAAACTTTTTCATTTGTTTTGAGATTTTTGGATTGTTTTTGAAATATTTCACTTTTTATACCGAAAATAGAAAAAGGTAACCCTTTTTAAAAAATTTTTTTTTCGGACAGGGGTTACTATTTTTAAAATCCAGTATTAAACATTGGAACTGTGACACAAGAGACTAACGAAAAGGTCCTTTTGGAAGGATTAGCCGTAAGCGACAAAAAAGCAGTTGAAACGATATACCGGAGCAACTTCAACATGGTTCAAAGCCTGGTAATCAACAATAACGGCTCTGTAGACGACGCAAAGGATATATTCCAGGAGGTTATGATAGTTCTTTATGAAAAGGCCAGATCGGGGGATTTTGAGCTGAACTGCCAGATCAGAACATTCGTTTACTCGGTTTCCCGAAGGTTATGGCTGAAGCGGCTGCAACAGCAAAATCGGTTTACTTCTTCAGGTGACAGTATGGAACCCGTTGTTCCGATAGAGGAAGATATAGAAGAACATGACCGGAGAAATATCGAGTTTGACATGATGGAAAATGCCATCAGTCATCTTGGCGAGCCCTGCAAAAGTCTTATTGAAGCCTACTATCTGCAAAAACAGACCATGCAGGAAATAGCAGCAAGATTTGGCTATACCAATGCAGACAATGCCAAAAACCAGAAGTACAAGTGCCTGATGAGGCTTAAAAAAATATTTTTTACAAATTATAAAAACGGGAACAGTGATGGATGATATCAAGATTTTAGACACTATTGAACGCTATATCCGGGGTCAAATGAGACCGGATGAAAGACTGCATTTTGAAAATCTTCGCAAGACCAATGCTGAAATTGATCAGTTGGTTGTGGAGCATACCTTGTTCCTTCAACAGCTCAATCATTTTGGCGAAAGAAAAGATTTTAAATCAACTCTGAATCAACTGCATACCGATCTGACCGAACAGGGCAAGATTGATTCAATGAAACTCAGGGGAAAAGCCAAGGTAGTTTACTTGTGGAAGCGTTATAAAAGAGTGGCGGCTATTGCAGCAAGTATTGCGGGGGTAACTACCATTACTGTCACCATGCTTGTTAATTATTTCTCTCCTAAAGCTGAAAGTGGAAAAGTGACTCAGCTTGTAAACGAAGTAAAAAGTCTGAAGGATGGACAAAGGCGGTTAGAAGGCAAGATTGAAAATGTAGATAAGAAAAGTAGTAAGCCGATCATTAATACACCGGCCCGGTACAATGGAACAGGTTTTCTAATTGATGGCAAAGGTTATCTGGTAACTAATGCCCACGTTGTAAAAAATTCGAAGAACATCTATATCCAGAATAATAAGGGTGATCAGTACAGGGTGAAGCTGGTTCAACTTGACCTTGTAAAAGATATTGCTGTATTAAAAATCGAGGATCAGGAATTCAAACCGTTTTCTTATTTGCCTTATGGCATTCGTAAAGCGAATACAGATATTGCTGAGCCTATCTATACATTGGGTTTCCCGAGAAATGAAATTGTATATGGAGAAGGATACCTTAGCGCCGAAACTGGAATAAATGGCGACACTCTTTCTTGTCAGATAACTATTGCCGCCAATCCTGGCAACAGCGGAGGACCTATCTTCAATCATAATGGTGAGGTGATTGGGATCTTAAGTACAAAAGAAATCCAGGCAGAAGGAGTTGTTTTTGCCATCCAGTCAAAATATATTTTTGATGCTATTGAACAGCTGAAGAAAGATACTTCTTATCAAAAAATAAAAGTAAATACTAATTCAACTCTTCGTGGAATGGACAAAGTACAGCAGGTGAAAAAAGTCAAGAATTATGTATTTATGGTAAAAGGAGACTAATAGAATTCAAACCCCTTTAAAAACTGCTGATCTTTGGTCGGCAGTTTTTTTTGGCATTAAGAAGTCCAAAGGCTTTCCGGATACTCCCCGTCTTTGATAAGACGATTCAGGCTTTGCTCTACAAATGGCGCATCTTCCTTATAGGTAACACCAAACCATGACGATGTAGTGGGAATAACCTCCACCCTCCCGCCTTCTTTAATAAAACGGTCAGCTACAATAGGAATAAAAAATTCGGACTTGGGTTCCTTGCCATGATGAATCAGAAACTCAGTAAATAATTGCTGTGTGTAAGAGAAAAAGGATGGATCAAAACACCAGAAATTCATTGACACCTTTGTGTTTAATGCCAACTCCCTTGGTTCAAGGTCATCATTGCAAACAATTCTGCCGTCTTTCATGGCAATATTGATACGTTCTGTCACCGAAGCAAGACCGCCTTCATGATTCAGTGTACACACTCCCCTGTTCACTGTTCCATGTTCCGACAAGGTTTTCAAAAGATCATAACCAATGATGGCATAATTTCTTTCATTACATCCAGTGTTCAAAAAAGTGATTGCCTTTTTAAAAGCGTCATGTCCATAAAAATCATCGGCATTGATTACGGCAAAAGGTTCTTTCACTACTTCTTTTGCACACAGCACAGCATGGGCAGTTCCCCAGGGTTTAGTTCTTACTGCGGGTATTTCAAAGTTGCCGGTAAAAAAATCCAGTTCCTGGAAAACATATTCCGTGGCGATCTTCCCTTTTAGTTTTGGCTCAAATATGTGTCTGAAATTATCAGGAAATTCTTGTCTGATTATAAAAACCACTTTGCCAAAGCCCGAACGAATGGCATCAAAGATGGAGTAATCCATTATCGTTTCGCCGGAAGGCCCGAAGCCCTGCACCTGTTTCATGCTTCCGTACCGGGAGGCCATGCCTGCTGCGAGTATTACCAGAGTTGGTTTCATATTCAGTAAAATTGCGGAGCGAAATTAAAGTAAATTCATTAAGGTCATCCTCATTTTAAACCATGAAAGATATTCAGTTCGAAAATATTTCAACAGACCATTTATCGCTGCAAGTCTTTGCAGAAAAAAATATTAAAGCTGATGTATTGCGGTTGGATAAAATGCACCCGGTCATTTCGGGGAATAAATGGTTTAAGCTTCGCTATTATCTCGATGAAGCAAAACAGCTGAATAAAAAAAGAATTGTAACATTTGGAGGCGCCTGGTCAAATCATATTGTAGCTACTGCAGCAACCTGCAAACTTTATAGGTTTAAATCAGCCGGAATAATCCGCGGAGAAATGCCGGCCAAACTATCAACCACATTGAAACAGGCAAAAGAACTTGGAATGGAGTTGCATTTCATCAGCAGGGGGGATTACAAACGAAAACTAATCCCTGAAAAGCTGATGAAAGACGATAGTTATCTAATAACCGAAGGCGGATACGGCATCAAAGGCGCCGAAGGAGCAGCAACTATACTTGACTATTGTGAGAAATCAGAATACACCCACATTTGTTGTGCATGCGGCACTGGCACAATGGTCGCAGGTATTATGAAAGGAAAAGATTTGGTTACCAAAGTTATTGCAGTTAGTGTTCTCAAAAACAATCCCGGCGTTGAAGAAAATATACGTTCGCTGTTACAAAACGGAGAAAATAGCTTAACAGTCATTCATGATTATCATTGCGGAGGTTATGCAAAACATTCACCTGCATTGCTGAATTTCATGAATGAATTTTATAAGGAGACAACAATACCATCAGATTTTGTTTATACAGGGAAACTTTTTTACTGCATTAACGATCTTGTCGGTAAAAGTTTCTTTAAACCAAGAAGCAATTTGTTGCTCATTCATAGCGGCGGTTTGCAGGGCAATAGTTCTCTCTGCAAGGGAACGTTAATATTTTAATTTTTTTGCATTGCTGCCCTATCTTTGTTTACTATTGAAAATCCTTTATTTTTCACTTTCAATTCAGGATGCAAAAACCGATCTTCCTCATTTTATTTAACATCATCTCGGCAAATTCAATGCTGCATGCACAAATTACTCCTCCAACAAGAAGTGATACACTGCCCAACTTCTCCGTAAAGAATGTTGGAAATAACCGGATCATCATCGGATGGGTCAACAACTATCCTGTGGTGAAACAAATAAGCATTCAACGATCATTCGACAGTGTTTTGAATTATAAAACCATCCTCACGGTTCCTGATCCCATGGCCCTTCAAAATGGCTATATGGATGCAAAAGCAACCAGCGACCGTATGTTTTACCGGCTTTATATTTTGCTGGAAAATGGCCGGTATCTCTTCAGTGCTGCACAAAGACCGGTCAGTGATACAGAACAAAAAAGAATGAATGATATTTCGCTAAAGAGAATTTCATCTTTTGTAAATAATAAAGATACTTTTCTGATGGACGGAAATCTGGTAGTGATAAAATCCGATACCATCATGCAAAACGGAAAACCCGTTATTATAAAAGCACGGCCTGTGGTAATTAAGCTGGATAACCTTCAGTGGGGCGATTCGGTAGCAATACCCAATCCCGATTACAACAAACCAAAACTGCTTGCCTTTACTCCCTCACTCCGTGTATTCACCAACCGTGACGGATACGTAAGAGTGAACTTGCCTGATGAGGAAAAAGCAAAAAAATACTCCATTAAGTTTTTTGATGAGGATAATAATCTTCTTTTTGAGCTGAAAGAGATCAAAGAGACTGATTTTAAAATTGATAAAACAAATTTTTACCATGCAGGTTGGTTCAAGTTTGAACTATATGAGAATGGGAAACTGCTGGAAAAACACAGGTTCTATCTAGAAAAAGACTTCTGAGGCCAATTCAGATTCAAAAACGATCTCAAAATTCTTTTTGATCTTTTCTTTTACTTCATGTACATCAACTACATGACCCAGTTCTTTCTGTAATGAAGTAACCTGTTTATTACTGATTCCGCAGGGTATGATGTGATTGAAATATGAAAGATCTGTATTTACATTGAAAGCAAATCCATGCATGGTGATCCACCGGCTGCATCGGACACCGATAGCACACACCTTTCTAGCTTTAGCCGGAATAGCAGGATCAATCCACACTCCGGTTTCTCCGGGTGAACGATCGCCAACCAGACCATATTCAGCCATGGTCCGTATGATAGTTTCTTCAAGATTTCTTAAATACTTTCCGATATCAGTGTAAAATTTTTCAAGATCTAATATGGGGTATCCAACTACCTGTCCTGGACCATGAAAGGTAATATCCCCTCCCCTGTTGGTGTGGAAGAATTCAATTCCTCTTTTTTTCAGTTCCTCTGCCGGCAACAAAACATTTTCTTTATTACCGCTTTTACCCAGTGTATAAACAGGAGGATGCTCAGTAAAAAGCAGGTAATGGGTTGTGGTAAGCAAAGATTGAATTTCTTCTTTGTTGCTAATAGCTGATTCAGAACCCAGGCTTCTTGCCTCTGATTTTTTTTTAAGATTCTCCTGCAACAGCTTTTCCTGGAAATCCCACACAGCCTGGTATTGCATCAAACCCAAATCCCTGAATATGACTTTTTGTTTTACCATCGACAAATGCAAATTTACCGACAAATACCCAACCAGTACCTTTGCCGGCATGCAGGAAGAGTTCACAAATAATACATCCGATACTCAGGATAACAATGATGAACTGTACGAACGGTTTAATATAACCATTGATAAAGGGCAGGAACCTTTACGCATTGATAAATTTCTTGTAAACAGGATTGAAGGCGCCAGCCGTAATAAAGTACAGCAGGCCATCAATGCAGGAATGGTAACAGTGAATGGGAATGAGATAAGACCTAATTACAAAATAAAGTCGTCTGATTCCATCATTGTTTACTCAGACATGAGTCCCGAAGAAACAGATGTCGTCCCTGAAAAAATTGACCTGAATATTGTTTATGAAGACACCGATATTTTAATTATTAATAAGGCTGCCGGTATGGTTGTTCATCCCGGCAGTGGCAATTACTCCGGCACTTTGTTAAATGGTGTTGCATGGTACCTGCAACAACAAACCCCTTCCATATCAGAAGATACATTACCCAGGTTTGGTCTTGTGCACCGCATTGATAAAAATACAAGCGGTTTACTAGTTTTGGCAAAAACAGATAAAGCGATGCGCCAACTGGCCAAACAATTCTTTGATCATACTGTAAACCGCCAATATTTTGCACTGGTATGGGGCGACTTAGAGAATGATGAAGGAACTATCATCGCTCATGTAGGCAGAAATCAACGATTCAGGAAATTATTTGAAGCTTATCCTGAAGGTGATCATGGCAAAGAAGCCATTACTCATTATAAAGTGCTGGAACGATTCGGGTATGTAACATTGCTGGAGTGTGTGCTGGAAACCGGCCGCACACACCAGATAAGGGTACATATGAAGCATATCGGTCATCCTTTATTCAATGATGATTTTTATGGAGGCGATAAAATTGTAAAAGGCACTGTGTACGCCAAATACAAGCAGTTTGTTGACAATTGCTTTCAAATATCCCCCAGACAGGCTCTTCATGCTAAGACACTTGGATTTATTCATCCTGTCACCGGCAAAGAAATTTTCTTCGATACAGAGTTGCCCGATGATATGAAACAGGTAATTGAAAAATGGAGGAAATACAGTAATTCAGTTGGCAAAGTCAAATAAAGTGGCAGTAAATAATCCCCTTTCTCTTTTCTTGAATATCACATCCCAGTTGCCAATATATCGAAGAACTTTAGGAACAAGATAGTTGCCGAACTTCGTCATCTGCACCTCCATGTGCACATCAAAATCATATACACCTGCATCATAGCTCATATCATAGTCCCGGGCCATTACTTCCATGGTCTTTGCATTGAACCAGGTAATCATGCTGTCAATAACAATTTTGTCTTTCTCACCTGAACTCAGATCCTTTTTCACTTTTATGGAAAAAACATAGCAGGGCTGGCTTTCATATTCATCATAGTCAATCACAAAATCATAGTACCGGGCACGGTCGGAGTCAAAAATGTCAATCTTATCGCCGATCAAAGGAATGCCGGGAATTTTCTTACCTGGATTGAAAAAAAGCATCTTTAGCTGCTGTTTATGCTTTTCCATACCACTCAGTCCGCGGGGATTGAGATCAATCCCCTTTACAATATTCGTTTCACCACAAACTGTTCCTTTGGTAAAAAATAAACCGGCGTACAGCTCTGCCGTAAAATAATTGTAGCTGCCATCATCTTTATAAAAATTACCGCTGCTGTTTTCATCGAGTACCTGCATTCTACGACAATCATTTACCCGCATTTGTCTTGTCCTGCTTTGCAGCGAAGCCTTCACTTTCCCCTTTTTATCTTTTATCCGTATATCGTTCCAGGAAGTGAAACTCAGTAAATGAAGATTACGGAAGGCCTTATAGAAAGTCGTGTCTTTTTTTACCTGGTCAATGAACCTGTTGATATTAATATCTGTCCGGATCAGCACTTCGGAAAGACTTATCATTCTGGCCAGCCGTTCGTTGTTCAATGAATCTTCATTTTGACCACTGGCTGCCGGAACAACAATATATGAAATAACAAAAGTTATTAATTTCAGCTTCATACTGAAAATTATCGTACTTGCCGCAAAATTTGCTTCGCAATCTAATCGGGAACTGCTATTTTTATCCACTAATCAAAATTATTAATGAAAAAAAATATTGTCCTTATTCTTTTCTGTGCAACAGCAGTTACCTGTCTGCAGGCACAAGACAGTACTGCACTCAAAAACCATTACCTGAAAGTGTATGGCCAGGCTTTGATGTATAATGATGCCAATACGGCTGTGAATGCACTGCACGGCTATCTTGCATTGGATAATAATTTGGCTTATAAAGACACTCTTTCCATGCTCTATTTCAACATTAAATCCTATTACAGCGCTTTGATGCTGGCAGAAGAGGTTTATAAAGCTGTTCTTGCCAATGTGGAAGCCATGGCAAGAGCAGCAGAATGTTATGATGAACTGGGTGATCCTAAAACCGCTGTTGGCCTTTATGAACAGGTGGTACCCAAAACAAAGAACCCTTATCATATCTATAAACTGGCAGTAGGCCAGTACCAGCTGAAAAGAACACTTGAATGTGAAGCCTCAGCCAAAGCGGCTTTGGCGGATACTACCAGCAAAAAAATCGGCGTAGCCTTTACTTCTGTTGATGGCAGCCAGCAGTTGATACCCATTAATGCAGCAGCAGCTAACCTGTTGGGGGTTTTGAAAATGGATGCTAAAAATTTTGCAGGGGCTAAAGCAGAGTTTCAAAAAGCCCTTGGCTTTTTTCCCGACTTTGTTGGCGCTAAAGGTAACCTGGATGTTTGCGACCGTAATTTAAAAGGAGGAACTAAACTAACTAAACCGGTAACCAAGCCAAAAACGAATTAGAATAACCAGAAACTGATCAATTAAAAAGAGAAGTCTGCAGGCTTCTTTTTTTTGCAGCAAAGAAGAGGTTGTCCAAAAAGCGGGCAGCCTTTTTCAGTTTTTGTGTTTTGATTATGGCTCGTTATTATCAATTGTTTTCTTAATTACTTGTCAGTTTCACCACCTTCAGTCCGCTGTGCCTTATCACTTCCAGATTATCCCTTGTCCGCAATACATCCGACTTCAGGTCCGCCACCACGAAATAGATCCCGCCCGGGTACCTGGATATGTCAAAGAACTCTATGCGGCAACAGCCATCATAGTGATAGCTTTTTTTAGACAATATCTGGCCAATGGAATTGATCAGCTGAAGGCTCATCGTTCCCGGTGTTCTTACAAAAAAGTCCACCTCAAATTTTCCTGATGTCGGGTTGGGGAACAATTTGTAATCCCCTTCTTCAAATAATACTGTAAAGGGTGAATAACCAATCTGGTCGGTACAGGGTTGTAGTACAGCCTGAGTTACCAGTACCGAACTGTTCGGCGGAGCAAAGGCCTGGATCAGCAGCAGTTCCCCAAAACTCCATTCATAACGGTAATACTAGGAAGGATTGTCGTACGTCCTTCCTGCCGCATTCAAAATGGCAGGAACTACACCGTTATTAGGATTTAAGGATGGAACCTGGGCTCTGCAAAAACCAATGGCCAGAAACACCGCTAAACATGAGAGGGTAACTTTTTTTTCATAAGCGTAATTTTAAATAGTTAACCATTTCCGCTGAAAGCAGAATGTGGCATTAAAAGAATAATGAGTTGTTGATGAATGTGAGATTAACCAGATGGTCTTTCTATAGGATGGTATGCCAAATTAGAGAGAAGAAAGTTACCTGCAATGATTATTTCAGATTATTTTTTTGTTTACATGCCCTGGAAATGGATCCGATCAAAAAATACTACTTTAAGGGCATAGCTTTTCGGTTGTTTGTGGTTGAAAGTTAGCCGGGGAAAAGCATTTTATAATCCACCTGCACTTTACCTTTTGAAATATCATTCAGTTTTCCCTTCAATAACTTTCTCTTAAGAGGGGAAATATGGTCGATAAATAATTTCCCTTCAATATGATCGTATTCATGCAGGATAACCCTTGCCGTTAGGCCTGTAAATGTCCGGGTATGTTCCTGAAAATTTTCATCTGTATACTGCATATTAACCGATTCCTCCCGATAAATGTCCTCCCTTATCTTGGGAATACTGAGGCAGCCCTCGTTATAAACCCATTCTTCACCATCAGTTTTTACAATATGGGCATTGATGAAAACGGATTTGAACCCTGGAAGGTCATTATACTCTTTCTTCTCCTCTTCATCCATATTATTAAATACCTGGACAGTGTCAATAATAAAGACACGAATGTCTTTATTTACCTGGAGAGCAGCCAGCCCTACACCGCTGCTGGCATACATGGTTTCCCACATATCTTCGATCAGTTTGCCCAGGTTTGGATAATCGGGAGTTATTTCTTTAGCCACTTTCCGGAGCACCGGGTGCCCATATGCCACTATTGGTAAAATCATTTGCAAATTTACCACCACATTTCTGATTAACCAATCCGCTATTCAACTTATTGACCTGAGATATTCCTGCAACATAATGGTAGCAGCTATTTGATCAACAAGTGCCTTATTGCGCCGCTGCATTTTTTTAAGTCCCATTTCCAGCATGGCATCCTTTGCCATTTTGGAAGTATATCTTTCATCAACCGTCTTTACCGGCATGGAAGGAAATTGTTTTTGAAGGTCTTTGATACATTTTTTTACTAGAGGAGTGGCGTGGGTATCGGTATCGTCCCAGTTTTTAGGCTCGCCGATGATGATGAGTTCCACTTTCTCTTTTGAAAAGTAATCTTTAAGAAAGGGGATCAATTCTTTGGAGGGAACAGTCGTTAAACCGGAAGCAATGATCTGCAAAGGGTCAGTAACGGCAATGCCGGTTCTTTTCAATCCATAATCTATGCAGATGATTCTTGCCATTCTTTAATTGATAAACAGATCAGCGATGACAAAGATGGCGAAAACAACAGATGCAATGCCATTGGCGGTCATAAACGCCAGGTTCACTCTTTTCAGGTCATTTGGCTTCACAATAGTGTGCTGATAAACGAGCATACTAAGAAAAACGGCAGTACCGGTACAATAGAGCCAACCGAATTTTCCTTGAATACCAGCATAAACTACGGAAGCAGCACTTATCAAGTGCAATAACTCGGAAATCCTCAATGCTTTTTCCTTACCAAGCCAGGCAGGAATAGAATAAAGCTGCTGCGATTTATCAAACTCCTCATCCTGCAAGGCATAAATAATATCAAAACCGCTGACCCAAAATAGAACAACCAGTGAAAATAAAATGGGCAACAAAGCAAATTGGCCGGTAACGGCAAGATAAGCGCCAATCGGTGCAAGCGATAAACCCAAACCCAATATTAAATGGCAAAGCGGGGTGAATCTTTTGGTATAACTATAGCCCAACACAATAGCAAGAGCAACGGGAGAAAGGTAAAAACAAAGTCTGTTTATAAAGAAACAAGTAACAAGGAACAAGACACAAGACACGAGGGTGAAGATTAAGGCATTTTTTGGGGTGATTACTCCTTTTGGAATTTCTCTGACAGCAGTTCTTGGATTCTTTGCATCAAATTTCCAGTCGAGATAACGGTTAAAAGCCATGGCAGCGCTTCGGGCAAAGACCATGCAAAGGATGACCAATAAAAAAAGCACCAAAACAGGCTTGATTTCATTCCAATCAATTGACCAGCCCAATAATTCATCATTACCATCCTTACCCCATCCTATTGTTTTATTCAAATTCCACTGCCCAGTTCCATAAATTACTTTGACTTTTTTTATAGAAAGAAAAAAACCAATCAACGCAAACGGCATGGCGAAGATGGTATGGGAAAATTTTATTAGGGATAAATAATTTCTGACCTTGCTCATTGCATTTCTTTAGTGTTCAATTCTTCCTTTTACTAATGGAGATATTTTGCTCCTGACCAATTCCCAGAGTACTACTCCTGCTGCTGTCGCAATATTCAACGAATGTTTCATTCCTAACTGCGGTATTTCAATACAACCGTCACAGCTATCAAGGGATGATTGTTCCACTCCGCTAACTTCATTGCCGAAGATCACTGCTAATTTTTCGTTATGCCTGAAGCCTGCGGCTTGCAGCTTGAAGCTATTCTCAGTCTGCTCCACTGCATATACTTTGTACTTTTTTGCTCTTAATAATTCAATGGCCTCTGCTGTTGTTTTAAAATATTTCCAGTTCATTGTTTCTTCGGCCCCGAGAGCTGTCTTCTTTATTTCTTTATGTGGCGGTTTGGCAGAATAACCAATGATATAAATAGCTTCGATCAAAAAAGCGTCACAGGTACGGAACACACTGCCCACATTATAGGCGCTGCGGATATTTTCCAGCACAACAATGATGGGAAATTTATCCGACTCTTTGAATTCTTTAACAGACTTCCTTCCCAACTCAGCCATTGAAAGTTTTCGCATGTCGCAAAAGTAATTCACAGGAGCCAGATTGCTTTTCAGCAAAGGCATGAAAGCAGTTATATTTGTCACCCATGGCTAAGCCATTAAAAACGGCAACCTCCGACACTCCATTGATGCAGCAGCACCGGGCAATCAAACAAAAATATCCGGATGCCATCCTGCTGTTTCGTGTCGGTGATTTTTATGAAACATTCGGACAGGATGCTGTGCTGGCTTCACAGATACTCGGTATCACACTCACCAAAAGAAATAACGGCGCTGCCGCTTCATCTGATCTCGCTGGTTTTCCTCATCATGCACTGGATACTTATTTACATAAACTCGTAAAAGCAGGTCATCGTGTGGCCATCTGCGATCAGTTAGAGGATCCCAAACTTGCGAAAGGCATAGTAAAAAGAGGTGTAACAGATATGGTGACCCCCGGCACGGCCGTGAATGATAAATTGCTGGAGCATCACAGCAATAATTTTTTAGCCGCTGTTCATTTTGCCGATGCTTCGGCTAACGCTCAGCATGATCAATATGGCCTGGCCTTCCTGGATATTTCAACCGGCGAATTTTTAATTGCCGAAGGCGACCGTGAATACGCTGACAAACTGCTGCAGGGCTTCCAACCGGCTGAAGTGGTCTTTCAGCGCCATGAGCAAAAAAGATTCAAAGAATATTTTGGCAGCAAGATGTATTCGTACACACTGGACGAATGGATTTTTGACAGCACTTATGCCGAAGATATTTTATTGAAACATTTTCAGACGCACTCCCTGAAAGGTTTTGGCATTGAAGGCTTGGATAAAGGACTTATTGCTGCTGGGGCCATCATCCATTATTTAAAAGACACCGAACATCCCAACCTGCAGCATATCGTTTCGCTGCAGCGGATCGACCGGGACGATTTTCTGTGGATGGATCGTTTCACTATCAGGAATTTGGAATTGGTATTGGGGAATTCGGAAGGGAACCACCCCTTACTGGGTGTTTTGGACAACACCGTTTCTCCAATGGGCGCAAGGCTACTGAAACGCTGGATTGTTTTCCCGTTAAAAGACATACAGAAAATCAATGAACGGCTGGATACGGTAGAACAACTAATCAAAGAAACTGATTTGCGTAATAATTTACTCCAGCACATTAAACAATGCGGCGATATTGAACGGCTGGTTTCTAAAATTCCGCTGAAAAAAATAAATCCAAGAGAAGTTTTGCAACTGGCAAGGGGATTGAAACAGGTGGAGGCTATCAAACAACTCTGTCTTTCCTCTTCCAATGAGTATTTAAAAAGGCTGGGCGATGCACTGAACCCATGTCCCTATATTGCTAAAAAAATATTCAAAGAGATCGTTGACAATCCACCGGCCCTCGCCATCAAAGGCGGCATGATGAACAGCGGTGTGAGTAAAGAACTGGATGAACTCCGCCAGATTTCTTTCAGCGGCAAGAATTACTTGGCCCAGCTGCAGGCAAAAGAAGCAGAACGTACCGGCATCAGTTCACTAAAGATCGGGTTCAACAATGTTTTCGGCTATTTCCTGGAAGTAACCAATTCTCACAAAAACAAAGTGCCGGCTGAATGGATGCGCAAACAGACATTGACCAATGCCGAACGCTACATCACACCCGAACTGAAAGATTACGAAGAAAAGATAACAGGCGCCGAAGAAAAAATTCTGAAAATAGAACTGGAGTTATTTGAAGCGTTGCTGAATGAATTGAATGATTACTTATCTCCCGTTCAGGCTAACGGGAATATCGTGGCGGTACTCGACTGCCTTTGCTGCTTTGCCAATAATGCCATCCATTATCAATATAAGAAACCACAACTGCATACCGGCCCCGAAATGATCATTAAGGATGGCCGCCACCCGGTGATAGAACGAAACCTGCCGGTGGGCGAAAGCTATATCAGCAATAACCTGGAGTTAAATAAAACCGATCAGCAGTTAATTATACTGACGGGGCCGAATATGAGCGGTAAATCCGCTTTGCTCCGCCAGACAGCCCTGATTACATTGATGGCGCATATAGGGAGTTTTGTGCCGGTGTCGGAAGCAACAATCTCGTTGACGGATAAAATTTTTACCAGAGTAGGGGCATCGGACAATCTCAGTGGCGGCGAATCAACCTTTATGGTGGAAATGAATGAAACGGCATCAATCATCAATAATATCACGGGCCGCAGCCTGATATTGCTCGATGAAATCGGCCGCGGCACTTCTACGTACGATGGTATTTCCATTGCCTGGAGCATTGCAGAGCATTTGCATAACTCACCACACCAGCCCAAAACACTTTTTGCCACGCATTACCATGAACTGAATGAACTGGAAGAGAAATTTTCCCGTGTTAAGAATTATCATATCACCAATAAAGAGATCGGCAATAAGATCGTCTTCTTGCGAAAACTGGCAAGGGGCGGCAGTACCCATAGCTTTGGTATTCATGTGGCCAAAATGGCCGGCATGCCGCCATCGCTGATTGACCGGGCCAATGAAATACTGAAGCACCTGGAGAGCAAACATGTGGATGATGAAGTTGGAGATGCCATAAAAAAACTATCCGGCCCACAGATGCAGCTTTCTATTTTTGATCCCCATACCTCAACCTTTGAGGAGATAAGAAAACTGCTGGAAGGAATGGATATTAACCGCCTGACACCGGTGGAAGCCCTTTTAAAACTGCAGGAAATCAAAAACAGGCTAAAATAAACAGTTTCCCCACAGGCTTTTAGTCCCGATTTAAAAATATTGCCAATCCAAAAAACTTCTTATTTTTACCCCAAATACCGAAACATGAAACTGATCAGACTAACTGCTTTAACCTCATTAGTTTTAGGCCTGATGCTGGCCACCACTTCCTGCGAAAAAGTTGCGGAAGAAAAAAAGACTACTGATTATGAGAAGAAGGCCATTCCACTTACCGGTGCGCAAGAAACCCCCGCTACTCCTACTACGGCTTTGGGTACAATGGATGTTTCTTATTCAAAAGAAACCCGCATACTTAATTACTCAGTAACCTGGACCGGCTTAACAGGTCCTGTTGCTGCTATGCATATTCACGGCCTTGCACCTGTAGGTTCTGCTGCAGCAGTTGTTCAGAATATTATCACTAGTTCCGGTGGTATTGCCGCACCCGGAGCCGCTTATCCTGCTGCTGGAAAGTTTTCAGGCACATTGCTCGCAGATGGCGTTGTAGTAAAAGAACTGGATCTGCTAAACGGAATGTATTACATAAATATACATACGGCTACTTATCCCGGAGGCGAGATCAGAGGACAGATCAAATTTCAATAATCACACATCACAAGACCCATAGAAAGAACCTTCACAGATAAAATGGGAAGGTTTTTTATTTTGCATCAAACCAAACGGGTATGTCATTGTTTCAGACGTCATTGTAATTGATAAATAAACTTTGCGGTTTTTTGCAGTTTTGTTTTTATCCTTTGGTTAATTCAATATTTTTGTTTCAATTCAAAATCCGTTAAATAAACCCATTAACCAAATGTGCGGAATTGTTGGATATACCGGCCCAAGGGAAGCTTACCCCATTATCATCAAAGGACTAAAACGGCTTGAATACCGTGGTTATGACAGTACCGGCGTTGCCCTGCAAAACGGCGGACTGAATGTTTATAAAAAGAAAGGAAAAGTTGCTGAGTTGGAAGACAGCATTGTTGGCAAAAATCTTCATGCACATGTAGGCATCGGGCATACCCGCTGGGCCACACATGGCGAACCCAGCGAACGCAATGCACATCCGCACAGATCCTCCAGCGGCAAACTGGCCATGATACACAACGGAATTATTGAAAATTATAATCAGCTTAAACAGGAACTGACCAACAAAGGCTATACGTTCAGCAGCGAAACGGATACGGAAGTGTTGCTGAATTTTATTGAAGAAATCAAAAAGAACAATCAGTGTGACCTGGAAGAAGCAGTAAGAGTTGCTTTGAAAAGAGTTACAGGAGCTTATGTTATTCTGATATTGGATGAAGATAATCCCGAAACGATCATTGCTGCAAGAAAAGGCAGTCCTTTGGTAATTGGTATCGGTAAAAATGAACATTTTCTCGGCTCCGATGCATCACCCATGCTGGAATACACCAAAAAGGTGGTTTATGTGAACGATTATGAACTGGCCATTGTAAAACCGGATGAACTGATCCTGAAAAATCTTGGCAATGAAAAAATAACTCCTTATGTGCAGAAACTTGACCTGGAACTTGCCGCTATAGAGAAAGGAGGCTATGACCATTTCATGCTGAAAGAAATTTTTGAGCAACCCCAAACCGTTTATGATTGCTTAAGAGGAAGGCTTGATGCAGTTGAAGGAACTATTACGATGAGTGGCATACAACAATATGCAGAAGATATCATGACAGCCAACCGTATCATTATGGTAGCCTGCGGCACCAGCTGGCATGCAGGCCTGGTGGCTGAATATATTTTTGAAGAACTCTGCCGTATCAATGTAGAGGTTGAGTATGCCTCAGAATTCCGATACCGCAATCCCATCATCAATAAAGGTGATGTCATCATTGCCATTTCTCAAAGTGGCGAAACTGCGGATACGTTAGTTGCGATTGAAAATGCAAAAGAAAAAAGTGCTATTATCCTGGGTGTAGTGAATGTGGTTGGATCATCTATTGCAAGAACAAGTCATGGCGGCGCATATACTCATGCAGGTCCGGAGATAGGTGTAGCATCCACAAAGGCATTTACTGCACAACTTGCCGTTCTTACCATGATTGCTCTTAAGATCGGCGATATCAAAGGAACTATTTCACAAGAACGGTATACGTACCTGCTGAATGAGCTGCAGCAGATACCGGAAAAAGTTGCCTGGACCTTGAAACATAGTGATAATATAAAAGAATTGGCAGAAAAATATAAAGGTGCACATGATTTCCTTTATCTCGGTCGTGGATACAATTTTCCGGTGGCGCTGGAAGGTGCATTGAAGCTGAAAGAAATTTCTTATATCCATGCAGAAGGATATCCAGCTGCTGAAATGAAACATGGCCCCATTGCATTGGTGGATGAAAACCTTCCGGTGGTATTTGTTGCTACCAAAGATGCTTACTATCAGAAAGTGGTCAGCAACATACAGGAGATAAAAGCCAGGAAAGGAAAAGTGATCGCTGTCATAACGGAAGGGGATGAATCAATTTCAGAAATGGCCGATGATGTGATGATCGTTCCGGAAGCAGATGAAATACTGGCACCTATGCTGAGTGTAATCCCATTGCAGTTACTGGCTTATTATATTGGTGTGGCCAAGGGATGTGATGTAGATAAACCGAGAAACCTGGCAAAAAGTGTAACGGTAGAATAAATCAGGTTTAAAAGTTTCATAGGTTCGCAGTTCCAGAGGTTCTTCAACTGCAAACTTCTGAAACGTCTGAAACATACGAACTTCACTTCATGAACCAAATCAACAAACAACCAATATCTTCTCTTGGCTACAATTTCATTCCAAAAGAATTTATTCCGAAAGGAAAAAGTGAATATTATCTCCGCAATATTCAAAATCGCAGTGGTATTAAATACCGTAAGCTAAGAGCTGAAGAAATAAAAGTGCTTGAAAAAAATGCCAATAGCTCCGATAACTGGAGTAATGTATTGGTCTCAGATGCCTTCAATCCTAAATTGGTAAAGAATTGTTCATTTTTCGGGCTGGTACGCATTGGCAAACTGGAATCTTACCTTGCTGAATTCAACAATCTCAGGCTCCCGATAGGATTATACAACAGTACTATCATCAGTTGTGATATCGGCGATAATGTTGTTATTGATAATGTGAACTTCATGAGCCATTACATTGTCGGAAATGAAGTGATGCTCGTAAATGTAAATGAACTGGTTACCACCGATCACTCTAAGTTTGGCAATGGTGTGCTGAAAGTGGGTGAAAGGGAATCAGTGCGCATCTGGCTGGAGATATGCAATGAAAATGCTGGAAGGAGTGTGCTGCCATTTAACGGTATGCTGGCTGCTGATGCATGGCTCTGGTCAAAATACAGGGATGATGAAAAGCTTTTGCTGAAATTCAAAGAGTTTACTGATAGCCGGTTTGATACCAGGAGAGGCTATTACGGAAAGATCGGCGACCGCACCGTTATCAAGAACTGCAAGATCATTAAAGATGTATGGATCGGCAGTGATGCTTATTTAAAAGGCGCTAACAAACTCAAAAACCTCACCATCAACTCATCTCCCGAATCCAAATCGCAGATCGGTGAAGGATGTGAACTGGTGAATGGGATCATCGGCTTTGGTTGTAGGATATTTTATGGAGTAAAGGCAGTACGTTTTATGATGGGATCCAACTCCCAGTTGAAATACGGAGCAAGGCTCATCAATTCTTATCTCGGTGATAACTCAACTATCTCCTGCTGTGAAGTACTTAACTCACTCATCTTCCCTGCACATGAACAGCACCACAATAATTCATTCTTATGTGCAGCCACTGTGATGGGACAAAGTAATATGGCAGCCGGGGTTACTATCGGCTCGAATCACAATTCCCGGGGAGCTGATGGCGAATTGGTAGCGGGCAGAGGTTTCTGGCCGGGCTTATGCGTAAGTCTTAAACACAATTCAAAGTTTGCTTCGTTTACTCTGATCGCTAAAGGAAATTTTCCGGCGGAGCTGAATATTTCTGTCCCCTTTTCTCTTGTAAATAATGATGTAAGCAACGACCGGCTGACGGTAATGCCGGGCTACTGGTTCATGTATAATATGTATGCACTGGCCCGCAATGCCGGTAAATATGCAGGCAGGGATAAACGAATGGACAAGACACAAATGCTGGAGTATGATTTCCTGGCACCCGACAGTGTAAACGAACTATTTGACGGGCTAAAGCTGATGAAGGAAGCGGCAGCAAAAGCATGGGCCATTAAAAATAAAAAGCACTTAAAAGAAAAAGACCAGTTGAAGACAGGCGAACTTCTATTGAGTAAAAATATTCCGGGCGCAGATGGATTAGAAATACTGGCAGAAGGCTTTGAAAACAGCCGCCGTAAAGTGGAGTTGATAAAAGTGCCGGAGGCTTACCGCCTGTTCAACGAACTGATCGTTTATTATGGCATTTCTGAACTGGTGCGTTTTATTGACCAGAAAAATATTTCATCCTGGCAACAACTGCTGAAAGCATTGCCTGCAAAACCGATGCGTAATACATGGAAAAATATTGGCGGGCAATTGATGCCTGAATCTGCCGTAAAATCGCTGCTGGGCAATATCCGTACGGGAAAAACCGGCAGCTGGGATGAGGCACATTCGTACTACCGACAAAAAAGTGAATCATATCATACGGACAAATTCCGCCATGCCTTTGCTTCGTTGCTGGAAGTATTGAAACTGACCCCGGCAAAATTCAGAAAAAAATTATTCCTGCAATTACTGCAGCAGGCCGGTGCCACAAAAGAATGGATGGTAAGAGGCATTTACGAATCAAGGGCCAAGGATTACAGCAATCCATTCCGCCAAATGGTATATGAAACAGAAAAAGAAATGGAGAAGGTAATCGGGGCGTTAAAAGACAACAGTTTCATTAAAGAACAACAGGCAAGCTTATCTGTTTTCCGAGAAAAAGTGAACACTATCAAACAGCAGTTCAGCTGAATTAATTTTTACATCCTGCTTTTGAAATAATAATATACGCTGCCAAAGCCCAGCTGGTAAGCAGCTGTATCATACAATGTATCAAACAAATAATGTCTCAGCGGTTTTTTGCCTTCGCCAATTTTAATCACCAGTGCTGCCTCAGGGCGCTGCGCTGAACAAAATTATCAATATCTCGACAAACATGGCATTGAAGCCTACATCAAGCCAACAGACTTCGACCGAAAGCAAAAACGAAATTATCAGCCTGATCCTTTTGCCGCTGATCAATTGGAATATAATGCTGCTAAAGACCAGTATAGTTGCCCGTCTGGTAATACCATGAAATATGCAGGTCAACAAATCAGAAAAAGAAATGGCGTCGTAAAAACATATTCTTTGTATAAAGCCGGTGGATGCAGGAATTGTCCATTACGGGAAGCCTGTCATGGACAAAAAGGAAACCGGCTGGTTGCTGTCAACCACAAAGGCAATCCGCTTAAACAACAAGCTACAAACCGCCTGAAAACTGAAAAGGGTATTTATTATCGTAAGAAACGTCCTGCCGATGTAGAACCAGTGTTTGGAAACATCAAACACAATAAAAACTTCAAACGCTTCTTGCTAAAAGGAATCGACAAAACAGAGATTGAATGTGGATGGATCTGGATAGCACACAATTTGAAGAAAATGGCAGCATAAAAAGGTCAAAAAAGTCTTTTTTTTTCATTATCTGACGCCAACAACTTCCATAGCCAATTATATCCAAAATTACCCTCTATTAAAAAA
>Ga0233424_10000154_pt1 | contig 95743 bp, 91 predicted proteins | sample Watercolumn_Towu_FD_181011 | JGI IMG/M metagenome (GOLD analysis project Ga0233424, IMG submission 181011) | Freshwater microbial communities from Lake Towuti, South Sulawesi, Indonesia - Watercolumn_Towuti2014_125_MG | ecosystem: Environmental > Aquatic > Freshwater > Lake | place: Indonesia...
TCGATGACGATCGCATCGGCCTGCGGCAACGCATCGAACGCCGGCCGCGCCGCATCGTGCGGGCCGAGCGCCAGCGTGTGGTAGCCGCCGTACGCCGCATCGACCAGCAGCTGCATCCCGCCGTGCCGGCGCGCCGCCAACGCGTGCAGCGGGTCGACCGCACCGACCGCAGTGGTGCCCAGCGTCGCGACGACGATGCAGGGGCCGGCGGCCGCGAGGCGCTCATCGAGCGCGGCGAGGTCCCAGCGCCCGGCCGCATCGGCGGGCAGCACCTCGCAGCGCAGGCCGAGCAGCCGCGCATTGCGGCGGTGCGCGTAGTGGGCGTGGTCGGTGATCAGCACCGTCGCGCCCGGCCCCAGCCGTTCGCGTGCCACCCACATCGCCTCGAGGTTGGCCACGGTGCCGCCGCTGCACAGGTGGCCAACGGCCTGCGGCCAGCCGACCATCCGGCCCAGCGCGGCGATGGCCTCGAGTTCCATCTCGCTGCAGGCCGCGCCGGCATCGCGGTTGTGGTTGTTGGGCTGCAGCGCGCTGGCCAGCGCCTGCGCCAGCCAGGCGATGCCGTGCGGTGGCCGGCTCATGTGCATCGCGAAGCCGGGCGCGGCCTGCGGCAGCTGCTGGCCCAGGCGCCCTTGCAGCGCTTGCACCACCGCGTCGATCGCGGCCGGGTCTTCCCCTGCCAGCAGGCCCTGCGCGGTGCCGTCCAGCACCGCGTGCCAGGCCGGCACGCCAGGCGTCATGCGGAGAAACAGTGCTGCGCGTGCAGGCCCAGGCCGGTGGCGACGCTGGCCAGGCGGTCGCCTTGCACCCGGCGCGCCTGCGGGAACGCGGCCTGCAGCGCCTCGACCAGGAAGCGCAGGCCGGTGGAGCCGCCGGTGCAATACAGCGCGTCGATGCGGTCGACGCCGAGGCCGGCGCGCTGCACCGTTTCCTGGGCGGCCTGCACGATGCGCTGCACGTCGGTCTGCAGCGCCGCATCGGCGGTCGCAGCGTCCAGCGGCGAGGCCAGGCCGCGCTCGACCAGGTCCAGGTCCACCGCGGTCTGGCCATGGTCGGACACCGCGATCTTCGCCGCCTCGGTCTGCGCGGCGATCTCGTGGCCGAGCCGTTCGTCGATCACGTGCACCAGCCGGCGGTACAGCGTGGCATCGGCGAAGTTGTCCTTCAGCCCGCGCAGTTCGGCGCGGCGCTGCGGCGTGTACAGCGTGTTGATCAGGTGCCAGGTGGCCAGGTCGTGGAACAGCCGGCTCGGCACCTCGCGCGGCGGCGCGCCGCGTTCGCTCGGGCCGAAGCTGCCCAGGCCGAGGCAGCGCATCGGGCCGGCCAGCGACAGGCGGCGGTCGAAGTCGGTGCCGGCGATGTGCACGCCGTGGCTGGCGAGCACGTCGTCGCGGCGATCCCCGGCGGCCGCCGCGCCGGGGCGGGCGCGCAGCACGGTGAAGTCGGAGGTGCCGCCGCCGATGTCGGCCACCAGCACGTGTTCCTCGCGCTGCACCGTCTGCTCGTAGTGCAGCGCCGCGGCCACCGGCTCGAACTGGAAGCGCACTTCCTCGAACCCCACCGCCTGTGCGGCCTGTGCCAGCGCCGCCTGCGCGGCGGCATCGCGCGCCGGGTCGTCGTCGACGAAATACACCGGACGCCCCATCACGACACGCCGCAGCGTCGTGCCGGTGAAGCGCTCGGCGGCCTGCTTCAGGTGCAGCAGGTAGGCCGCGATGACATCGGCGAAGCGCACGCCGCGGCCGGCGCCGATGTCGGTGGCCTGGTCCATCAGGCCGGTGCCGAGGCAGCTCTTGAGCGAGCGCATCAGCCGGCCGTCGATGCTCTCGACGTACGCGGCCATCGCCGCGCGGCCGTAGCGCCGCGGCAGGTTCGGCAAGTCCGGCCCTTCGGCCAGGTAGAACACCGCGGTGGGCAGGGTCACCTGGCCGCCTTCCAGCGGCACCAGCGTCATCGCGCCGTCCGCCCCCTTCACCGAGATCGCCGAGTTCGACGTCCCGAAATCAATCGCACAGAAGTCGGCCCCCAGCTCACTTCGTTCGCGGCCCCCCGCGGGGGCGCGGCCTCCTTGGGGCGGCCCGGCGGAGGCCACGTTCGAGCTCAACGACATCAGGCGCGGAGGAGGTCGACTTCGAACAGCAGCGTCGCGTTCGGGGGGATCACGCCACCTGCGCCGCGGGCACCGTAGCCCAGGTCGGCCGGGATCAGCAGCAGGCGGGTGCCGCCTTCCTGCATGCCCTGCACGCCCTCGTCCCAGCCGCGGATCACCATGCCGGCGCCGAGCGCAAAGACGAACGGGTCGTTGCGGTCCTTGCTCGAATCGAACTTGCGGCCCTTGCCGTCCGGCTGCGCCGGGTCGTGCAGCCAGCCGGTGTAGTGCACCGTGACCTGGCGGCCGGCCTGCGCGGTGGCGCCGGTGCCGGGCGTGGTGTCGTCGTACTGGAGACCCGAGGGGGTGGCGGTGAAGGGCATGGACATTTCCTTTGATGTGGGTGCGCCTGAGAGCGGCGCCGAGCGCGCGATGATGCCAGGATCGGTGTGTGGGAGCGGCTTCAGCCGCGATTCGCGCCCGACCACGAGCCCATCGCGGCTGAAGCCGCTCCCACAGAACCCAGGCGCCACGTCTCCACGGCGCGTGCCAGCCAATCGCCCAGCGGCAACGTGGTCTGCGCACACAGCGCCTCCGGCAGCCCGAGCACGCGCCCGGCTGCCGCCAGCACCTCCAGCGGGCGGCCGGTGTCCACCGCCAGCGCGCCGTTCTGCTTCGACAGCTTCTGCCCATCGTCGGCCAGCACCAGCGGCGTGTGCAGGTAACGCGGCGTCGGCAGCCCGAGCGTGCGCTGCAGCAGCACCTGCCGAGCGGTGTTGTCGGCCAGGTCCTCGCCGCGCACCACGTCGGTGATGCCCTGGTCGGCATCGTCGACCACCACCGCGAGCTGGTACGACCAAAGGCCGTCCGCGCGCAGCAGCACGAAGTCGCCGACGGCGTCGGCGACGTCCTGCCGCTGCGGGCCGAGGCGGCGGTCGGTCCAGTCGATCACTTGGTCGCGGCCGTGGGCGTCCACCGTCAACAGCCGCACCGCACCGCCCGCGGGGTGACCGGCGTGGCGGCAGGTGCCGGGGTACGCCAGCGCCTGGTGCCGCTGGTGCGTGCGGCCCCGCGCGGCGAGCGCCTGGGCGATCTCCCGGCGCGAGCAGTGGCAGTGGTACGCCAGGCCGCGCTCGAGCAGCGAGGCCAGCGCGGCGGCGTAGCGCGACGTGTCGTCGCTCTGGCGCCGCACCGGGCCGTCGGCGTGCAGGCCGCAGGCCTGCAGCTGGCGCAGGATGGCCTGCTCGGCCGCCGCGCTGCAGCGCGGCCGGTCGAGGTCCTCGATGCGCACGAGCCAGCGCCCGCCGTGGGCCCGGGCATCGAGCCACGAGCCGAGCGCAGCGACCATCGAGCCCGCATGCAGCGCGCCGGTGGGCGACGGCGCGAAACGGCCGGCGTACGGGGTCATCCGCGCCGCATCAGCCCGCGAGCCAACCGCCGCGGTGCGTCAGCAGGGCCTCGCGGGTCTTCGGGCTGGCGAGCTGTTGCAGCCACCAGGCGAGCGCGTTGCCCTGCGCCGCGGCGCCGCGGCGCCAGGCGTAGACCATCTCCAGCTCGCGCCGCGGTCCGGCGGTCTCCTTCGCGACCAGCAGCCCGCGCGCCTGCAGCACCTCGACCAGCGAGGTCGGCAGCCGGCCGCAGCCCAGGCCGCGCACCTGCGCTTCGACCTTGGTGCGCAGGTCGGGCACGGTGACGATCTCCTGGCCCGGCTGCACGCCGTGGGTCTGCGCCGGCATGCGCTGCGCCGAATCGGCCATCACGACGAGGCGGTGCTCGGCCACCATGTCGTCGCTCAACGGCCCTTCCACCGCGGCCAGCGGGTGGTGCGGCGCGACGGCCAGGCACATGCGCATCGGCCCCAGCGGGGCCACTTCGATGTCCGCCATCGGCATCGTCGAGGGCAGCAGGCCGATCGCCAGGTCGGCCTGGCCGTTGATCAGCGACTCCCAGGTGCCGGCCAGCACCTCGCTGCGCAGCCGCAGCCGGGTCGGCAGGCCGAGCGGCTGGTCTTCGCCGGGCGGCTGCACCCGCAGTGCGTAGAAGGCGTCGAACAGTTCGAACACCACCGCGGTCTCGATCAGGTTGTCGATCGCGATGCACAGCTCGGACTCCCAGCCGGTGGCGACGCGGCGCACCCGGTTGGCCACCGAGTCCATCTGGCACAGCAGGCGGCGGCCCTCGTGCAGCAGCTCCAGGCCGGCGGCGGTGAGCTGCGCGTTGCGGCTGCGGCGGTCGAACAGCAGCACGTCCAGCGCCTGCTCGAGCTGGCGCACGCTGTAGGTGAGCGCGGAGGGCACCTTGCCCAACTCGCGCGCGGCCGCGGCGAAGCTGCCGGTGCGCGCGATGGCGTCCATCATCTCGAGGGCGTCGGGGGTCAGCGCGAGGCGCCGGTCGGGTCGGTTCACGGCGGTGACGAGCGGGGGGTTCGGCGGGCGGCGGTCAGCGCGGCGGCTCCAGGCCGGTGCCCAGCGCCTCGCGGCCGTCGAACACGAAACAACGGCCGTGCCAGTGCGGCGCACCGTCGGTTTCTTCGAAGTACTTCAGGATGCCGCCTTCGAGCTGGTAGACCTGCTCGAGGCCGAGGCTGCGCAGGTGGATCGCCGCCTTCTCGCAGCGGATGCCGCCGGTGCAGTAGCTGACCACCGTCTTGCCGCGCAGTTCCTCCAGGTGCGCGGCCACGGCGGGCGGGAACTCGGTGAACTTCTCGATGCGCCAGTCGATCGCCCCTTCGAACGCGCCGTGGTCGACCTCGAAGGCGTTGCGGGTGTCCAGCGTCACCACCGGACGGCCCTCGTCGTCGTGGCCCTGGTCGAGCCAGCGGGCCAGCTGGCGCGGGCTGACGCTGGGCGCACGGCCCTCGTGCGGGCGGATCTCGGGGTGGTCCATGCGGATGATCTCGCGCTTGACCTTCACGTTCATGCGGCCGAACGGCACCGTGTCGCTCCAGCTCTCCTTCGGCGCGAGGTCGGCGAAACGCGGGTCGGCGTGCAGGTAGTCGACGAAGTCGCGCACGCCGGCCGCCGGCCCGGCGACGAACAGGTTGAGCCCCTCGTTCGCGATCAGCACGGTGCCCTTGAGCCGGCAGGCGCGCGCCTGGCCCAGCAGCGGCCAGCGCAGCGCGTGCGGATCGGCGATCTCGACGAACTTGTAGCAGGAGATGTTGAGGATGTCGCCCGGCATGGCGCGATTGTAGGAAGCCGGCCCGGAAGCGGGCTTTCTACAATCGCCGGCATGAGCGGCCCCACCTTCGTGCACCTGCGCACCCACACCGAATACTCCGTCGTCGACGGCACCCTGCGCATCGACGACGTGGTGGCCGCCGCGGCGAAGGACGGCCAGCCGGCGCTGGCCATCACCGACCTGGCGAACCTGTTCGGCGGCATCAAGTTCTACAACACCGCCCGCAAGAAGGGCGTGAAGCCGCTGCTCGGCGCCGACCTCTGGGTCGAGCCCGACATCGCCCCCGGCCCGAACGACCCGAAGCGCGCCCACCAGCTGCTGGTGCTGGTGCAGAACCGCACCGGCTACCTGAACCTGTCCGAGCTGCTCTCGCGCGCCTGGCTGCAGAACGTGCAGCGCAACCAGGCGTGGGTGACCTGGGCCTGGCTCGAGGAACTGGGCGAGGGGTTGATCGTGCTGTCGGGCGCCACGCAGGGCTCGATCGGCCAGGCCCTGGCGCAGCGCGACACGGCGCGCGCGAAGGCACTGGCGCAGCGACTTGCGGCGATGTTCCCGCAGCGCTTCTACCTCGAGGTGCAGCGCTCCGGGCAGCCGGGCCAGGAGGCCTACATCCGCGCCGTGGTGCCGCTGGCGGCCGAGCTCGGCCTGCCAGTGGTGGCCACGCACCCGGTGCAGTTCCTCGAACCGGACGACTTCGAGGCGCACGAGGCGCGGGTCTGCATCGCCGATGGCGAGACGCTGGCCAACCCGAAGCGCATCCGCCGCTTCACCCGCGACCAGCACTTCAAGACGCAGGCCGAGATGGCCGAACGTTTCAAGGACCTGCCCTCGGCGCTGGCCAACACGGTGGAGATCGCCCGCCGCTGCAGCCTGACGCTGGTGCTGGGCAAGCCGCAGCTGCCGAACTTCCCGACGCCCACGCTGCCCGACGGCAGCGCGATGCCGATGGAGGACTACTTCCGCCAGCTGTCGTTCGAGGGCCTGGAGGAGCGACTCGCGCTGCTCTATCCGGACACCGCCAAGCGCGATGCCGAGCGGCCGCGTTATGTGGAGCGGCTCGAGTTCGAGATCGGCACGATCCTGAAGATGGGCTTCCCCGGCTACTTCCTGATCGTGTCGGACTTCATCCGCTGGGCCAAGGCCAACGGCTGCCCGGTCGGCCCGGGCCGGGGCTCCGGTGCCGGCTCGCTGGTGGCCTACGCGCTGTCGATCACCGACCTCGACCCGCTGCAGTACCAGCTGCTGTTCGAACGTTTCCTGAACCCGGAGCGGGTGTCGATGCCCGACTTCGACATCGACTTCTGCCAGGGCAACCGCGACCGTGTGATCGACTACGTGAAGGAGCGTTACGGCCGCCCCGCGGTGAGCCAGATCGCCACCTTCGGCACGATGGCGGCGAAGGCCGCGCTGCGCGACATCGGCCGCGTGCTCGGCATGGGCTACGGCCATGTCGACTCGATCGCCAAGCTGATCCCGGCGCCGCCCGGCAAGAGCGTGACGCTGGCCCGCGTGCCCGAGCAGCCCGATGGCGGCGTGATCTACGCGCGCCAGGAGGCGCCCGAGCTGGAGCAGCGCGAGAAGGACGACGAGGAGGTCGCCGAGCTGCTGAAGCTGGCGATGCGCGTCGAGGGCATGGTGCGCAACATCGGCATGCACGCCGGTGGCGTGCTGATCGCGCCGGGCAAGATCACCGACTTCTGCCCGCAGTACCAGCAGCCCGGCAGCGACTCGGCGGTGAGCCAGTACGACAAGGACGACGTCGAGGCGATCGGCCTGGTGAAGTTCGACTTCCTGGGCCTGGCCACGCTGACCATCCTGGAGCTGGCGAAGGACTTCATCGTCGCGCGCCATCCCGACCAGCGGGACTTCGCGTTCGAGACACTGCCACTGGACGATGCGCGGGTCTACAAGCTGTTCTCCGACGGCCTGACCGAGGCGGTGTTCCAGTTCGAATCGGGCGGCATGCAGCGCATGCTGCGCGACGCCAAGCCGAGCCGCCTGGAAGACCTGATCGCGCTGAACGCGCTGTACCGGCCGGGCCCGATGGACCTGATCCCGAGCTTCGTGGCGCGCAAGCACGGCCGCGAGGTGGTGGAGTACCCGCACCCGCTGGTCGAGCCGGTGCTGGCCGAGACCTACGGCATCATGGTCTATCAAGAGCAGGTGATGCAGACCGCGCAGGTGCTGGGCGGCTACTCGCTCGGCGGCGCCGACCTGCTGCGCCGCGCGATGGGCAAGAAGAAGGCCGAGGAGATGGCGAAGCACCGCCAGATCTTCCGCGAAGGCGCTGCGAAGAACGACATCAGCGAACAGAAGGCCGACGAGATCTTCGACCTGATGGAGAAGTTCGCGGGCTACGGCTTCAACAAGTCGCACGCGGCCGCGTACTCGCTGCTGGCCTACCACACGGCCTGGATCAAGGTGCACTACACGGCCGAGTTCTTCGCGGCCAACATGACGATCGAACTCGACGACACCGACAAGCTGAAGGTGTTGCGCGACGATGCGATGCGCTTCGGCATCACGTTCGATGCACCGAACGTCAACGAAGGGGTCTACCGCTTCGAGCCGGCGCCGGGCACGGCCGGGCGCAAGCGCATCGTCTACGGGCTGGGCGCGATCAAGGGCACCGGCCAGGGCGCGATCGAGGCCATTGTCGAGTCGCGCACCGAAGGCGGGCCGTTCAAGTCGATCTTCGACTTCGCCGCCCGCGTCGACCGCAAGCGCATCAACAAGCGCGTCGTCGAGGCGCTGATCAAGGCCGGCGCGTTCGACACGCTGCACCCGCAGGGCCTGGACGGCCGCGCCGAGCTGCTGGCCAGTGTGGGCCTCGCCTTCGACTACGCCGACACCCAGGTGGCGCACGAGAACCAGGGCGGCCTGTTCGACTTCGGTGACGACCACGGTTCATCGACCCGCGAGCCGGATCTCGTGGCCGCGCACACCTGGAGCGTGAAGGAGCGCCTGGCGCACGAGAAGGTCGCGATCGGCTACTACTTCTCGGGCCACCTGTTCGAGCAGGCCGAGGGCGAGGTGCGCCGCTTCGTCAAGCGCGCGGTGGCCGACCTGCAGGACAGCCGCGACCCGCAGATGCTGGCCGGCATCGTCACCGACCTGCGGGTGGTCAACGGCCAGCGCGGCAAGGTCGCGATCTTCAAGCTCGACGACAGCAGCGACAGCATCGAGGCGGTGGTCGCCGAGGACCTGCTGAACGCCCATGCCGCGCTGCTGAAGGAGGACGAGCTGATCGTCGTGCAGGGCAAGGCGCAGCCCGACCGCTTCTCGGGCGGCATGCGGCTGAACGTGCTGCAGGTGTGGAGCCTGGCCGATGCGCGCTGCCGCTTCGGTCGTTACCTGCGCGTGCCGGTGAACGGTACCGAGCCGCCGATCGACCAGCTGCTGCAGCAGCACCCGCCGCGCGAGAGCGTCGGCGAAGGCGGGCTGCCGCTGGTGCTGGGGCTGGGCATCCGGCTGGTGGTCGAACGCGGCGAGGCGGTCGGCGAGGTGGAGCTCGGCGACGCCGCCCGCTTCTACCCGGACGACGAGGCGCTGCTGCGCTGGTCGCGCAGCACGCACGGCGGCGCCGAAATCGTCTACGGCTGAACGGCCCTGGCGCTTTTTCTTGTGGGAGCGGCTTCAGCCGCGATCCGTGCGGCACCACGAGCCCATCGCGGCTGAAGCCGCTCCCACAGAACACCGGACACAAGCCCCGCGGCGGAAACGCTTCGAAACGTTTCCCTGTCTGCGACAGGGCATGCTCTCGCGTTGAATCACCACATTCCAAGGAGTCCTGAATGCTCAAGCGCTGGAGCGCCGCCCTGGCCGCCACCGCCCTGCTCACCGCCCCGGCCGCGTTCGCCGGCCCGGACGTCGGCGTGTCGGTCTCGATCAGCCAGCCCGGCGTCTACGGCCGGGTCGACATCGGCCAGTTCCCGCAGCCCCAGGTCTACGTGCCGCAGCCGGTGATCATCGCCGCGCCGCGCGTGCGGCCCGAGCCGGTGTACATGTGGGTGCCCCCCGGCCACCGCAAGAACTGGCGCAAACACTGCAGCCGCTACAACGCCTGCGGCGTGCCGGTGTACTTCGTGCAAGACCAGTGGTACCACCAGCACGTCGACCGGCACGACGACCGCCGCGACGACCGCCGCTGGGACGGCCCCGGTCCGGACCGTGGCCACGACGACCGCGGCCATGGCGGCCCCGGGCGCGGCAACGGCCATGGCAATGGCCACGGCCACGGCCACGGCCGTCACTGACCCGCTCCTGCGACCGGGCGGCCGCGCCCAACTGCCGCGTCAATCCGGCGTTGTTCCGCGTCTGCGCGGGAGGGGCGCGGCCTAGACTGGCTGCCTCATGCAAGCCGTCTCGACACCCCGGCCTTCCGGTCCGGTGGGCCTGGTGCTCACCGGGGGTGGTGCACGGGCGGCCTACCAGGTCGGCGTGCTGCGCGAGATCGCGCACATCGCGGCGCAGTGCGGCCAGCATGGCCCCAGCCCGTTCCAGGTGATCACCGGCACGTCGGCCGGTGCGATCAACGCCGCCGCGCTGGCCTGCCGGGCCGACGGTTTCCACGACGCGGTGCAGCGGCTGTTCGACGTCTGGTCGCAGTTCGAGGTCGAGCAGGTCTACCGGGCCGATTCGCTCAACCTGATCCGCACCGGCGCGCCTTGGCTGGTGATGCTGTCGATGGGCTGGGCGCTGGCCCGCTGGCGCCGCGCCAACCCGCGCTCGCTGCTCGACAACAGCCCGCTCGCCGGCCTGCTGCATGAGATGGTGGCCTTCGACCGCCTGCCGGACGTGATGGCGGCCGGCCATGTGCACGCGCTGGCGGTCACCGGCTCCAGCTACACCACCGGCCTGCACGTGACGTTCTACGAGAGCCGCGGCGAGCTGCCCTCGTGGACCCGGTCGCAGCGCATTGCGCGGCACACCCGCATCGGCGTGCCGCACCTGCTGGCCTCGGCCGCGATCCCGTTCGTGTTTCCCGCGGTGCGGCTGCCGGTGGACGGCCAGTCGCAGTGGTTCGGCGACGGCTCGATGCGCCAGGCCGCGCCGATCTCGCCGGCGGTGCACCTCGGCTCGGAGCGGTTGCTGATCATCGGCGCAGGCCGCATGCACGAGCCGCCGGGTGAACGCGAGCACGTGCCGGGCTACCCGAGCGTGGCGCAGATCGCGGGGCACGCACTGTCGAACATCTTCCTGGACGCGCTGTCGGTGGACATCGAGCGCATGCAACGCATCAACACCACGCTGGCGCTGCTGACGCCGGCGCAGCGCGAACACACCGCGCTGCGACCGCTCGAGGCGCTGGTGATCGCGCCCAGCGAGCGGCTCGACGACCTGGCCGCCCGGCACCTGGACGCGCTGCCGGTGTCGATGCGCTCGCTGCTGCGCTCGCTCGGTGTCAACGGCCGGCGCCTGCTGACGCCAGGCGCCAGCAGCGCCACGCGCGGCGCGGCGCTGGCGAGCTACCTGTTGTTCGAAAAGGCCTACACCCGCGCGTTGATCGCGCTGGGCGAGGCCGACACCCGTGCGCGCCGCGACGAGGTGCTGCGCTTCTTCGGCTGGTCGGCGCCGGCGGCCTCCCCGGCCGCCACCGCGTCGACCGCGGTGGCGGTTTGAGCCGACCTCCTCCTCCCACCGTCCCCGCTACTTCGCCTTCGCGGCCTTTTCCGCCGGCTCTGCCTTCGCGGTGCGCGATCCCCCGCCCTTGGCGGCCGGTGCGCCGGTGCCGGAGAACGTGGCGCCATTGACCGTCAGGCCGTTGGCCGAAAACTTCGCGGCATTGCCGGGGCCGACGCCACCGACGCGCTCGATGAGGTCGGGCCAGTCCTTGAACGGCGCCTTCTTGCGCTCGTCGAGGATCTTCGTGGACATCGCGGGCCCTATGCCCTTGACGGACTCGAGATCGGCCTGCGTGGCCTTGTTGATGTCCACCGCGGCCCACACGGCCGACACGCACAGGGCCAGCAGCAGGCCCAGGAACGACTTGATCATCATGGCTTTCTCCATCGAAAAGAAAGCCCGGGCCGAACCGCCTCCCGGGCGTGCGACGCCGTGAAGGGGCTCACGGCCGAGGGCATTCTCGGCAGGCCCTCGGCGCCGGCCGCACCCCCTCATGGGGGACAGGGTTCCCCCTGCGCCGCGGCGCTCACGCGTCGGTGGGCAGCGCCGACGGCGGCTTGATCTCCTCGAGGCAGATCATCGACCGCACGTCGGCCACGCCGTCGATCTGCATCAGCCGGTCGGTGAGGAACAGCGACAGCGCCTTCAGGTCGCGCGCCACCACCTTCAGCAGGTAGTCGCTGTCGCCGGAGACGCTGTGGCATTCGAGGATCTGCTCGTAGCTGCGGATCTCTGCCTCGATCGCCCGCACCCGCGCGAACGCGGCGCTCTCGATGTTCAGGCTCACGTAGGCGGTGACCTCGAGCCCGACCGCCGCCGGGTCGACCGCGGCGTGGTAGCCGCGGATCACGCCGCGCTCCTCGAGCGCACGCACCCGCCGGAAGCACTGCGGCGCCGACAGGTGCACCTCGGCGGCCAGGTCGATGTTGCTGGCACGGCCCTGGCGCTGCAGGGCTCGCAGGATCTTTCGGTCCAACGCATCCAGGGACTTGCTCATCTTCGATGCCTCGTCTGCGATGCACGGATCTTGCGCCAAACGGGCTCTCGATGCGTCAGAGGGCACACCCATTTCACGGCCTATTGCCTACAGTGGGCCATCGGTGGCCCGTGCGCCGCCGCAGGGGACCCCGATGACCGCCCGCCTGCCCGACACCGCCCGTGCCGAGGACCGTTCGCCGATCGACCTGGAGACCCGCCACGGCGCGCACAACTACGCGCCGCTGCCCGTGGTGCTGGCACGCGGCGAGGGCGTGTACCTGTGGGACGTGCAGGGCCGCCGCTACCTGGACATGATGTCCGCCTACTCGGCGGTCAGCTTCGGCCACGGCCACCCCCGGCTGGTGGCAGCGCTGGCCGAGCAGGCGGGCCGCCTCGCGGTGTGCTCCCGTGCATTCCACACCGACCGGCTCGGGCCCTTCCTGCGCGACCTGTGCCAGGCCACCGGCATGGCGCGCGCGCTGCCGATGAACACCGGCGCCGAGGCGGTCGAAACGGCGATCAAGGCGGTGCGCAAGTGGGGCCACACGGTCAAGGGCATCGCCGACGGCCGCGCCCGCATCGTCGTCGCCGCCGGCAACTTCGCCGGCCGCACCACCACGCTGGTCGGTTTTTCGAGCGAAGCGCAGTACCGCGCCGGCTTCGGCCCGTTCGCACCGGGCTTCGACAGCGTGCCGTTCGGCGATGCTGCGGCCCTCGAGGCGGCGATCACGCCGGAGACCTGCGCGGTGCTGATCGAGCCGATCCAGGGCGAGGCGGGCATCGTGGTGCCGCCGGACGGCTACCTGCGCGAGGTCCGCGCAATCTGCACCCGCCACCGCCTGCTGATGGTCTGCGACGAAGTGCAGACCGGCCTGGGCCGCACCGGCGCGATGCTGGCCTGCGACCACGAAGGCGTGCGGCCCGACGGCCTGACGCTCGGCAAGGCACTCGGTGGCGGGCTGCTGCCGGTCAGCGCGTTCCTCGCCAGCGACGAGGTGATGGACGTCTTCCACCCCGGCGACCACGGCAGCACCTTCGGCGGCAACCCGCTGGCGGCCGCGGTGGGACAGGCGGCGTTGCAAGTGCTGCAGGAAGAAGCGCTGGCACACCGTGCCGCCACGCTCGGGCCGCTGCTGATGCAGGCGCTGCGCGACCTGCAGCACCCGGCGATCCGCGCGGTGCGCGGCCGCGGGCTGCTGGTGGGCGTCGAGATCGACCCGGACTGGGCCGGCGCACGCGCCGTCTGCGAAGCGCTGGCGCAGCACGGGGTGCTGAGCAAGGACACCCATGGCACCGTGGTGCGGTTTGCACCACCGCTGGTGGTGCAGGACACCCAGCTGATCGAGGCCGCCGCGGCGCTCGGCCGCGCCCTGCAGGCCGTGGCCCCCCGCCGGCACGGCTCCTGCTTGTGAGCTGTTCGACAGAGCACCGCCCGGCCCCGCGGTCGACCGACAGGAAAGGGGGTTCTTCTCCCACCTGATCGCCCGCTTCGGCACGGCAGGCTCTGTTGCAATGAAGGCAGCAGCAAGCACGCGAAGCAGGAGGTGCATGTGAGCACGACAAGCACGGCGCTGGCCCCGGTGACACCGGACCTTCCGACCGCCCCGGTCGCGGCGATCCCGATCGCCCAGATGCGGCAGGTCTACCGCCTCGACGAGGTGGAACGGCGGCTGACCAAGCTGCCGCGGCAGGAACACGAGAGCCTGCGCGCCACCTATGAACGCATGCTGGAGCTCGGCCCGCAGCGTTTCCAGGTCAAGCCCGGCAGCCTGCCGGTGATGGGCCACCTGTACGACACGCTGCCCAACTTCCACGAGGTGCTCGACGACGTGCGGCGCCAGCTCGCGCTGTGCGAGGACAGCCGCGATGCGCTGGAGATCACGCCGATGCTGCTGCTCGGCCCGCCCGGCGTCGGCAAGACCCACTTCGCCCGCGAGATCGCGCAGTTGCTCGGCACCGGCCTGGGCTTCGTGTCGATGAGTTCGCTGACCGCCGGCTGGGTGCTCTCGGGCGCCTCCAGCCAGTGGAAGGGCGCGCGTCCCGGCAAGGTGTTCGAGACGCTGGTGGACGGCCAGTACGCCAACCCGGTGATGGTGGTGGACGAGATCGACAAGGCCGGCGGCGAACACGCCTACGACCCGCTCGGCGCGCTGTACGGCCTGCTCGAGCACGACACCGCGCACCAGTTCATCGACGAGTTCGCCGAGGTGGCGATCGACGCCAGCCAGGTGATCTGGGTGGCCACCGCGAACGACGAACGCTGCATCCCCGAGCCGATCCTCAACCGGATGAACGTCTACGAGGTGCAGATGCCCGACCGCGACGCGGCGCGGCGCATCGCGCTGCGGCTGTACGAGGGCATCCGCGCCAGCCACGACTGGGGCCTGCGCTTCGACCCGGTGCCCGCCGATGATGTGCTCGACCGCCTGGCCGAGCTGGCGCCGCGCGAGATGCGGCGTGCCTGGATGGCGGCATTCGGCAACGCCAAGCTGGCGCGGCGCGAGTCGATCCAGCCGGCCGACCTGCCGGACCTGGGCGGCGGCAAGCGCTCGCCGATCGGCTTCATGCAGTGATGTCACCGCCGGCATGGGGCCTCGTATGATGGCCCCATGCCTGCCAGCCTCGACGGCCAACTGGTCGTCGCCATCTCGTCCCGCGCGCTGTTCGACTTCGAGGAAGAGAACCGCTTCTTCGAGGCCGGCGACGACCGCACCTACATGCAGCTGCAGCAGCAGCGGCTGGACGTGCCGGCGCAGCCCGGCGTGGCGTTCTCGCTGGTGCACAAGCTGCTCGCCCTCCACCCGGCCGGCGCACGCCCGCAGGTCGAGGTGGTGATCCTGTCGCGCAACGACCCGTACTCCGGACTGCGCGTGTTCCACTCGTGCAAGCACTACGGCCTGCCGATCGAGCGCGGGGTGTTCACCCGCGGCCGGGAACCGTGGGGCTTCCTGCGGCCGCTGAAGGCCCAGCTGTTCCTGTCGGCCAACGAGGCCGACGTGCGCTCGGCGCTGGTCGCCGGCGTGCCGGCCGCACGCGTCTACCCGCACTCGGCCCGCGCCAGCGCGCTGCATCCCAACGAGGTGCGCATCGCGTTCGATGGCGACGCGGTGCTGTTCTCCGACGAGGCCGAGCAGATCTTCCAGCACGACGGGCTCGATGCCTTCCAGCGCCACGAGGCCGACCGCGCCGCACGCCCTCTGCCGGCCGGTCCCTTCAAGCCGCTGCTGGCGGCACTGCACCGGCTGCAGCAGGCCGGCAACGAGCGCATGCACATCCGCACCGCGCTGGTCACGGCACGCTCCGCGCCGGCCCACGAACGGGCGATCCGCACCTTGATGGACTGGCGCATCGAGGTCGACGAGGCGATGTTCCTCGGCGGCCTGCCCAAGGGCGAGTTCCTGCGCGAGTTCGAACCGGACTTCTTCTTCGACGACCAGACCGGCCATGTCGAACACGCCGCAGCCCACGTGCCGGCCGGCCACGTGGCGGCGGGCATCGTCAACCTGGAGACCTCGTGATGAGCAGTGACGGCGACCACTTCTTCGCACCGCCGGCCTTCAAGCCGGCCGAGGCCCTGCAACGGCTGCAGCGCGAGCTGCGCGCCCTCGGGCTCAGCGAGCGCGCCGGCACGTTCGAACGGCAGGGCCTGGCCTGCGTGCAGGCCACGGCAGGCGACGGCGTGCTGAACGTGGCGCTGGCCAAGGCGCCGGCGCGCACGCCGCAGTGGCAGCCGCGCACGCTGAAGGACAGCGCCCAGCTGCGCGACTTCATCGCAGCGGTGAAACAACAGCTGGCGCGCCACGACGAGCGCAGCAGCGAGTGACGTCTGCGGGATCTGGCGAGCCCACCCAGCCCTTGCACGGATCCGGCTCCGCCGGTCCGTCGCAAGAGCCCCCTTGGGGGGTACCGAGCGCCAGCGAGGTTGGGAGCGTCATTCAGGCAGGTCGTCGACACCCTGCGCCTCGACGCCGATCGGCAGCAGCTGGATCGTCGCCCGCAACCCCGGCACGGCGGCGATCAGGGCCTGCTCGACCGCGCCGCGGGCCTGCGCCGCCTGCGCCAGCGACCAGTGCCCCGGCACGTGCATGTGCATGTCGACATAACGGCGGTGGCCGGCGCGGCGGGTGGCCACGTGGTCGAAGCGCACCGCGGGGCGGCGGAACGGCGCCAGCACGTCTTCGATCTGCTGCCGCACCTCGCCTTCGACCGACTGGTCCATCAGGCCGTACGCCGCGTCCTTCACCAGCGCGTAGCCCTCGCGCAGGATGTTCAACGCCACGCCGATCGCCAGCACCGGGTCGAGCCAGAGCCAGCCGGTGAAGTGGACCGCGACCAGGCCGACGATCACACCGGCCGAGGTCCAGACGTCGGTGTAGAGGTGGCGCGCATCCCCCTCCAGCGCCGCCGAGCGGTGCTCGCGCGCCTTGCGCATCATCGCGAAGGCCAGCGCACCGTTCATCGCCGAGCTGGCGATGGACAGCGCGACGCCCAGGCCCAGCTGCTCCAGCGGCTGCGGATCGGTGAACCGGTGCACCGCGGCCCAGATGATGCCCAGCGCCGCGGCGAAGATCAGCACGCCCTCGAAGCCGCTGGAGAAATACTCGGCCTTGTGGTGGCCGTAGGGGTGGTCGTCGTCCGGCGGCGCCTGCGCCAGCGTCACCATCGCCAGCGCGAACATCGCCCCGGCCAGGTTCACCAGCGACTCCAGCGCATCGGAGAGCAGGCCCACCGAGTCGGTGAGCCAGTAGGCGCCCGTCTTCAGCGCGATGGTGGCCACCGCGACGGCCACCGAGAGCTTGAGATAGGCGCTGACCTGCATCCGTGCGGTCGTCAGCCCAAGGTGACCTTCGCGAACTTGCGCTTGCCCACCTGCACGACGTAGGTGCCGGCCTCGACCTTCAGCCCCTTGTCGCTCACCACCGTGCCGTCGATGCGCACGCCGCCCTGCTCGACCATGCGCATGGCCTCGCTGGTGGAGGGCACCAGCCCGGCCTGCTTCAGCAGCGCGCCCAGGCCCAGCGGGGCGCCGGTGAACGCCACCTCGGGCAGGTCGTCGGGGATGCCGCCCTTGGCGCGGTGCTGGAAGTCCTGCTCGGCCGTGTCGGCCGCCGCCGCGCCGTGGAAGCGCGCCGTCAGCTCCTTGGCCAGCGCCACCTTGGCGTCCTTCGGGTTGCGGCCCGCCGCCACCTCGGCCTTCAGCGCGGCGATGTCGGCCTCGCTGCGCCAGCTCAGCAGCGTGAAGTAGGTCCACATCAGCTCGTCGCTGATCGACAGCAGCTTGGCGAACATGTCGTTCGCCGGCTCGGTGATGCCGATGTAGTTGCCCTTGCTCTTGGACATCTTCTCGACGCCGTCGAGCCCCACCAGCAGCGGCATCGTCAGCACGCACTGCGGCTCCTGGCCGTATTCGGCCTGCAGCGTGCGGCCCATCAGCACGTTGAACTTCTGGTCGGTGCCGCCGAGCTCGAGGTCGCTCTTCAGCGCGACCGAGTCGTAGCCCTGCATCAGCGGGTAGAGGAACTCGTGCACGCTGATCGGCGTGTTGGCCTTGAAGCGCTTGGTGAAGTCGTCGCGCTCCATCATGCGCGCCACCGTGTAGCGCGAGGCCAGCTGGATCATGCCGCGCGCGCCCAGCGGGTCGCACCACTCGCTGTTGTAGCGGACCTCGGTGCGCTCCGGGTCGAGCACCAGGCTGGCCTGGCGGTAGTAGGTCTCGGCGTTGGCCTTGATCTGCTCGGCCGTCAGCGGCGGGCGCGTGGTGTTGCGGCCCGACGGGTCGCCGATCATCGAGGTGAAGTCGCCGATCAGGAAGATCACCGTGTGACCGAGGTCCTGCAGTTGTCGCAGCTTGTTCAGCACCACCGTGTGGCCGAGGTGGATGTCAGGCGCGGTGGGGTCGAGCCCGAGCTTGATGCGCAGCGGCTGGCCGCTGGCCTCCGAGCGCTGCAGCTTGCGCACCCAGTCGGCCTCGGGCAGCAGTTCGTCGCAGCCGCGGCGGGTGATGTCCAGCGCGGCACGCACGGCATCGGAGAGAGGAGCTACAGGGGCTGCGGGAGCAGCGCCCACTCGGGAGTCGGACATCAGGACACGCGCTTACAGGTTATTACGACCGGCTCGAAAAAGGTGCGTCGCTATACTGCGCCCCAGCCGCGAAAGTGGCCCGGATTCTAGAGCCTGGGGTGCTGACCCTCGGTGGCCTCGCCAGAGGCCTTCTCCGGGCCGGACTGACAACCGGGGTTTCGTGCGAGACAGCTCGAAGGTCCCCTTCAACCCCGCTGTATCCCGTTGATGAACCACGGTCCCCGTCAAGTTGCTTCCGTCATTGCCGCCGCAGCCGTCCGCACCCAGGCGGCGCTGCATGCCCACCCGAAGCGGGTCGCGGCGGCCGTGCTCACCGTCCTGCTCGGCACCGGCGTCACCGCCTTCGGCGTGGCCCCGCTGACCGCCGTCGATCCGAACCCGATCCCGCAGCACGAGATCAGCGAAGCCGTGCAGCCGCTCGACATCGCCACGCAGATCGACGCGCTCGACGCCCAGGCGCTGGAATTGCACCGCACAGACGTCACCCGCAGCAGCGACACCTTCAACACACTGCTGGCCCGGCTGGGCATCGACGACGACGACGCCGTGCGCTGGCTGCGCCAGGACGCCACGGCGCGCCTGATCCTGCAGGGCCGCGGCGGCAAGCTGGTCAGCGCCGTGGTCGAACAGAGCCGCACCGGCGGCGGCCGTCTGGCCGCGCTGGTGGTGCGCGGCCCGGCCGAGCGCGCCGAAGACCGCGACCGGCTTTTCAGCCGCCTCACCGTGCAACGCGAAGGCGACCACTTCACCGCCAAGCTGGAAAGCGCCCCGCTCAAGAGCGAGCCGCGGCTGGCTGTCGGCACCATCCGCACCAACCTGTTCGCCGCCGCCGACGACGCCCAGCTGCCCGACAACGTCACCTCCCAGCTCGCCGAGATCTTCGGCAGCGACATCGACTTCCGCCGCGAACTGCGCCGCGGCGACCACTTCGCCGTGCAGTACGAAGCCCTCTCCGCCGACGGCGAACCCGCCGCCTGGAGCGCCGGTGGCCGCGTGCTGGCCGCGCGTTTCGTCAACCAGGACGACGCCCACGAGGCCTACTGGTTCGAGGCCCCCGGCCAGAAGGGCGGCTACTTCAGCGCCGACGGCCAGAGCAAGAACCGCCTGTTCCTGGCCTCGCCGCTGGCCTTCTCGCGCGTGACCTCCGGCTTCGCGATGCGCTTCCACCCGATCCAGCAGACCTGGAAGGCGCACCTGGGCGTCGACTACGGCGCCCCCACCGGCACCGCGGTGCGCGCGGTGGGCGACGGCGTGGTGTCGTTCGCCGGCTGGCAGAACGGCTACGGCAACGTCATCCACCTGCAGCACGCGGGCAACCGCGAGACGGTCTACGCGCACCTGAGCCGCGTCAACGTCAAGACCGGCCAGAAGGTCACGCAGAGCGACGTCATCGGCGCGGTCGGTGCCACCGGCTGGGCCACCGGCCCGCACCTGCACTTCGAGGTGAAGCTCGGCGGCAAGCAGACCGATCCGATCAAGATCGCCCGCACCTCCGAAACCGTCACGCTGACGGCGGCGGTGCTGCCGCAGTTCATGGCACAGCGCCGCGCCGCCTCGGAAGCCCTGGCCGGCATCGAGCGCCGCAACGACGTGGCGCTAGCCGCCCGCAGCGAATAACCGGTCCGACCGGCAGCCCCGGCCGATGGCCCCGAGCCCGACCTGGTACATCGGCCTGATGTCCGGCACGTCGCTGGACGGGCTGGACGGCGTGCTCTGCGGCTTCGACGCCGACGGCCGGCTCACCGGCGTGCGCGCCCACCTGCACCGGCCGTTCGACGCCGGCCTGCGCGACGCCCTCTTCGCGCTGCAACGCAGCGGCCCCGACGAATGCCACCGCATGGCGCAAGCGGCCAACGCGCTGGCGCTGGCGTGCGGCGACCTCGCGCTGGCGCTGTGCGATGCTGCAGGCCTGCCGCCACGCGACGTGCGCGCCATCGGCGTGCACGGCCAGACGATCCGCCACCAGCCCCCCGGGGCCGGCGCGCCGCTGGGCAGCGGCTACACCGTCCAGCTGAACCAGCCTGCGCTGGTGGCCGAACGCACCGGCATCGACGTGATCGCCGACTTCCGCAGCCGCGACGTCGCCGCCGGCGGCCAGGGCGCGCCGCTGGTGCCGCCGTTCCACCAGGCGCTGTTCGCGCGGGCCGACCGCAGCCTCGCGGTGGTCAACCTGGGCGGCATCGGCAACGTCACGCTGCTCGACCCGGCGCAGCCGTTGACCGGTTTCGACTGCGGCCCCGGCAACGCGCTGCTCGACCTCTGGTGCGAGCGCCACACCGGGCAGCCGTACGACGACGCCGGCCACTGGGCTGCCAGTGGCCGCGTGCACGAGGGCCTGCTGCAGGCGCTGCTGCGCGAGCCGTTCTTCGCCCTGCCGCCACCCAAGAGCACGGGCCGCGACCTCTTCCATGCCGACTGGCTCGACGGCCACCTGGCGGCCTGGCCGGGCCTCCCGCCGGCCGACGTGCAGGCGACGCTCGCCGAGCTCACCGCGCGCGGCGTCGCCGACGCGCTGCGGGGCCGCGGCGTGCAGGCGCTGCACGTCTGCGGCGGCGGCGCGTTCAACCTCGACCTGCTCGAGCGGCTGCGCCGGCTGCTGCCCGGCGTGGAAGTGGACACCACCGCCGCCCACGGCCTGCCGCCGCTGCAGGTGGAGGCCGCCGCATTCGCCTGGCTCGCCTGCCGCCACGTGCAGCGCCGGCCCGGCAACGCGGCGTCGGTCACCGGGGCGCGCGGCCCGCGCGTGCTCGGTGCCTGTTACCCCGCCTGAGCGCCGGCGGCCGGGTTCTGTGGGAGCAGGTTGTGTGGGAGCGGCTTCAGCCGCGATTCACGGCATGCCACGGTCGATCGCGGCTGAAGCCGCTCCCACAAGACATCCCACACCACACCCCCACAAAGACAAAGCCGCCCCGGAGGGCGGCCTGGGGTTCCGAGCGCTGCGCGCTCAGACCGAGAAGCTCGACCCGCAGCCGCAGGTCGTCGTCGCGTTCGGGTTCTTGATCACGAACTGGGCGCCCTGCAGGTCGTCCTTGTAGTCGATCTCGGCACCGGTCAGGTACTGCAGGCTCATCGCGTCGATCAGCAGCGTCACGCCGTTCTTCTCCATCGGCGTGTCATCCTCGTTGACGATCTCGTCGAACGTGAAGCCGTATTGGAAACCCGAGCAACCGCCGCCCTGCACGAACACGCGCAGCTTCAGGTCGGGGTTGCCCTCTTCGGCCACCAGCTCGGCCACCTTCGAGGCAGCGGCGTCGGTGAAGACGATGGGGGCTGGCATTTCCAGGTCAGCGATTTCAGCAACGGCACTCATGCGGTTCTCTCCAGTTCAATCCTTGGCGGCCAAGGCCAGTTTCAGCACCTTCTCTTCGCCCGCGGCGGCCGGTTGGAGCCGCTGCATCACACCCTCGATTGTCGCACCCTGGTGCATCTCCAGTGCAGCGTAACGGACATCCCCCAGGATCACCGCCTTCGGCTGCAGCTCCAGCAGCTGCGACGACTCGACCGGCCCCTCGACGCGGCCATTGATGATGACGTGGGCGGCCTGCACGCGGCCGACCACCCGCGCTTTCTCGCTGATCACCAGCAGGGTCTTGGACCCGGGCTCGGCGACCACGTCACCCCGCACCTCGCCATCGATGCGCAGGCCGTCGCGAAAGCGCAGCGTGCCTTCGAGGCCGGTGCCTTCGCCGATCAGGCTGCGGATCGCCGGCTGCTTCTTCGAACTGAACATGGGGCCCTCCTCCGGGCTTGCAAGGGTCGCGGCGTCACAGGCGGCGGGTTTCGGTGACCAGCACCGCGCCGGCAGCATCGTATAACTTCGCGGTGACCTGCCGGACCACCGCACCCGCGGGGACCGCGACGACGCGGTCCAGGCGTTGGTAGGGCCGGCCGCCTTCGAGCACACCGGCCTCGGTCTGGGTCCAGGGCTTGTTGCCGTGCGCGGCCTGCACCCCGGTGAGCACCAACTCCCAGCGCAGCCGCGGTGCGGCGGCGCCCCGCGGGCCGCCGCCGTCCTGCCGCATCACCAGCAGCTGGCAGCGCCACTGGCCTGGCGCCTCCGCGGCCGCCTTGAGGCCGCGCACCGCCCAGCCCTGGTCGCCGGCGGCCGGCATCAACGTCTCGAAGAACGCCAGGTCCTCGGCCTGCTCGGCGTTGCGCCGCTCCAGCGCCTTCACCTGCTCGGCCAGCCGCTCCTGCGCGGCACGCTCGGCCTTCAGCATCGTCTCGGCGGAGTTGGCGATCGCGCGGGTGGCGGCGTACTGCTCGCGCACCGCGGCGAGGCTTTCCTGCAAGGCCTTCACCTGGGTCCGGCTGCCGGTCTGCACGCCGGCGATGCGCTGGCCGAATTCGAAGGCCCACAGCGCCAGGGCCGCCGACAGGCCCAGCATCAGGCCGACCACCAGCCAGCGCAGGGGCCAGGGCAGGTGGCTGCGCACGATGACACGTGGCGCGCTCACCGACAGACGACGACGCAGCAGTTTCCAGCGCATGCGGGGCGAACTTCTCCTCCAAGGGGGACCGGCACCATACACCACGCGCCGCGCCAAAAGAAAAGCCGCCTCGCGGCGGCTTTTCTCGTATCGGACGGAGCCCGATCGGCAGCGATCAGCGCTTGCTGAACTGCTTGCGACGGCGAGCGCCGTGCAGACCGACCTTCTTCCGTTCGACTTCACGCGCGTCACGCGTGACGAAGCCGGCACGGCTCAGTTCGCTCTTCAGCGCGGCATCGTAGTCGATCAGCGCGCGAGTCACGCCGTGGCGCACCGCACCGGCCTGGCCGGATTCGCCACCGCCATGCACGTTGACCTTGATGTCGAACGCTTCGGCGTTGTTCGTCAGCAGCAGCGGCTGCTTGACGATCATGATCGAGGTCTGACGGCCGAAGTACTGGTCGACGGGCTTGCCGTTGACCGTGATCTGGCCGGTGCCCTTCTTGATGAAGACACGTGCGACCGACGACTTGCGGCGGCCCGTGCCGTAGTTCCATTCACCAATCATCGCCGCTCCTTAGATGTCCAGCGTCTTGGGCTGCTGAGCGGTGTGCGGGTGCTCGGCACCGGCGTAGACCTTCAGCTTCTTGATCATCGCGTAGCCCAGCGGACCCTTCGGCAGCATGCCCTTGACGGCCTTCTGCAGCGCACGGCCAGGATGCTTGGCCTGCATGTCCTTGAACTTGGTGCCGTAGATGCCGCCCGGGAAGCCCGAGTGACGGTAGTACACCTTTTGCTCGGCCTTGTTGCCGGTCACGCGGATCTTGTCGGCGTTGACGATGACGATGAAATCACCGGTGTCGACGTGGGGCGTGTAAATGGCCTTGTGTTTGCCGCGCAGACGGAGGGCGACTTCGCTGGCCACCCGTCCGAGAACCTTGTCGGTCGCGTCAATCACAAACCACTCATGCACCACCTCGGCCGGCTTGGCGACGAAGGTCTTCATGATGTGTTCCTGAGTTGGCTCGAATGCTTCTGCCCCATCGGTTCGGTGCTGCTTCGTGATGGCAGCCTCTCACCGGGGCGCTGCACAGTGCCGGAAACACCCGGCACGGCAACCTCTTCCAGGCGAGCCGCCCGGAAAAGCCGAGCAGTATAACAAACGCAGAAGGGGTGCACCAGGCACCCCTTCGCAGCCGCCAAGCGGCGGCCGGCTCACTTGGCGTTGGGCAGCTTGCCCTCGACCCCCTTCACGTAGAAGTTGATGCCGGAGAGAAACTTGTCGTCGGCCTTGGCGTCCTTGGCCAGCACTTCCTTGCCGGACTGGTCGGCGATCGGGCCGGTCCACGGGTGGAAGCTGCCGTCCTTCAGGCCGGCCTTGACCTGGTCGAGCTTGGCCTTGACCTCGGCGGGCACCTTGTCGGACAGCGACACCAGGTCGATCGCCCCCTCCTTCACGCCCCACCAGGCCGAGCCGGTCTGCCAGGTGCCGTCCAGCACCTCCTGCACCGCCTTCTTGTAGTACGGCGTCCAGTTGATCACCGCCGACGCCAGGTGGGCGTTGGGGCCGAACTTGCTCATGTCCGAATCCCAGCCGAAGGCGAACTTGCCCTTCTCCTCGGCCTTCTGCAGCACGGCGCTGGAGTCGGTGTTCTGCATCAGCACGTCGGCGCCGCCGGAGATCAGGGTCTGCGCGCCCTCGCCTTCCTTGGGCGGGTCGAACCACTTGTTGACCCAGACGACCCGGGTCTTGACCTTCGGGTTGACGCTCTGCGCGCCGAGCGTGAACGAGTTGATGTTGCGGATCACCTCCGGGATGGGGATCGACGCGACGACGCCGAGCACGTTGCTCTTGGTCATCGAGCCGGCCACCACGCCGGCCAGGTACGCCCCTTCGTAGGTGCGGCTGTCGTAGGTGCGCAGGTTCGCGGCGGTCTTGTAGCCGGTGGCGTGCTCGAACTTGACGTCCGGCGTGTCGGCGGCGACCTTGAGCATCGGCTCCATGTAGCCGAAGGTGGTGCCGAAGACGAGCTTGTTGCCCTGGCCGACGAGGTCGCGCATGACGCGCTCGGCGTCGGCCGATTCGGGCACGTTCTCGACGAAGGTGGTCTGGATCTTGTCGCCGAACTCGGCCTCGACGGCCTTGCGGGCGGTGTCGTGCGCGAAGGTCCAGCCGGCATCGCCGGTGGGGCCGACATAGGCGAAGGCGACCTTCAGCGGCTCGGCCTTCGCCGCGGCCACCGGGGCCGAGCCGGGCTCGGCGGCGGACGCAGGCGCTTCCTCCTTCTTGCCGCAGGCCACCAGCGCTGCGGCGACGGTGGCCAGGCCGGCGGCCTTCAACAGGAAACGTTTGCGGGGATCGATCATCGACATCACTCCTCTGGACAAGCGAAGCACGGCCCAAGGGCCACGGCAAAGATTATGGGTCGGCCCTTCGGCGCGACGGGGCATCGCAACAAAACAACAACTTCCGCCGGCCTACGCCATTTGCCGTAGGCCGGGGCGCCCGCGGGCCACGCCCCGTCCCGCAGAGGGACCAGGGCAGTGTGGCCGCCCCGGAGGGCGCCGGCATACGGCCCGCCACATGCCCGCATGGCCGTCGGCGTATGTCACCGAAGGGTCACGGTGCGAACCTGCGAACAGCGCGGGGAAACCCCGCCTGTTTTCAACCTCGAGGAACGACCGATGAACACCAGAATCTCCGCCCTTGCTCTGTTCGCGCTGACCGCCGTGGCCGGCGCCGCCCAGGCCCAGAGCAGCGTCAAGCTGTACGGCCTCATCAACAACGACGTGGGCCAGTACCAGCTTGCGGGCCAAGCCAAGACCAAGGGCATGGGCTCGGGCAACATGGCCACCAGCTTCTGGGGCATCGGTGGCACCGAGGACCTCGGCGGCGGCACCAAGGCCATCTTCGCGATGGAAGCCTTCTTCCTCGGCGACACCGGCACCGCCGGCCGCTTCAGCGGCGACAACTTCTTCGCCCGCAGCGCCTACGTCGGCCTGTCGAGCGATGTCGCCGGTACCGTGAAGCTCGGCCGCAACACCAACCAGACGTTCCTCGCGCTGCTGCTGTTCAACGCCTTCAGCGACTCGTTCGGTTACTCGCCGACCATCCTGCACTACTTCACCGACTCGCGCAGCGTGACCGGTGGCACCGACCAGCGTGCCGGCCGGCTGCAGGGCGACTCGGGCTGGAGCAACTCGATCCTGTACACCAGCCCCACCGTCGCCGGCTTCACGGTGAACCTGCAGGGCGCGTTCTCGGAAGGCGCCGCCGGCAACACGCCGAACTACGCCGCCAACATCCTGTACAACCTGAAGGGCCCGTTCAGCGCCGCGGTGTCGTACCAGACCGTCGGCACCGGTGCCGGCGTGGCGGCCAACCGCCAGAAGGAAAACACCTGGACCGCCAATGCGGCCTACGACTTCGGGTTCGCGAAGCTGTTCGCCCAGTACGGCAAGCTGAAGGACAAGCAGTACGGCACCACCACCAAGAACTGGTCGGTGAGCGCCGCGGTGCCGGTCACGACGGCGGGCAAGGTGCTGCTGGCCTATGGCAACTCGAAGATCGACGAGACCGCCAGCACGCGCAAGACCACCTCGGTGGGCTACGACCACTTCCTGTCGAAGCGCACCGACATCTACGCGGTGTACATGAACGACAAGGTCACCGGCCTGACCAACGGCAACACCTTCGCCGTCGGCGTGAAGCACGCGTTCTGAAGCACCTCCCTCTCCCTCTGGGAGAGGGCCGGGGTGAGGGAGGGGTCTTCGCAATCGCCGGCAGCCCACCCCTCACCCTACCCTCTCCCCAGAGGGGAGAGGGAAAACCTCAGCGGCCGGGAAAGAACGCCTTGCCCAGCGAGGCCGGCATGTTGACGCGGATGAAGGTCGGGTTGCGGGAGATCAGCACCAGCACGACGATGGTCGACAGGTAGGGCAGCATCGTCAGCCACTGGCTGGCGATCTCCACGCCGCGGCCCTGCAGGAAGAACTGCAGCATCGTCACCCCGCCGAACAGGTACGCGCCCAGCAGCACGCGCACCGGCCGCCAGGTGGCGAAGGTGGTCAGCGCCAGCGCGATCCAGCCCTTGCCGGCGGTCATGCCCTCGACCCACAGCGGCGTGTAGATCACCGACAGGTAGGCCCCGGCCACGCCGCACAGCGCCCCGCCCACCACCACCGCGAGCAGCCGGATGCGCCGCACCGGGTACCCCAGCGCATGCGCCGACTCGGGCGACTCGCCCACCGCGCGCAGCACCAGCCCGCCGCGCGAGCGGTAGAAGAACCACGTCAGCCCGATCACCAGCGCCACGGTGAGGTAGACCATCGGGTGGTGCTTCAGGAACGCCGGGCCGATGAACGGGATGTCGCCCAGGCCGAAGCCGTTGAAGCTGGGCCGCGGCGGCAGCTTCTCCTGCGTGTAGCGCAACCCGGCGAACGCCGAGAAGCCGCCGCCGAACAAGCTCAGTGCCAGCCCGGTGGCGTACTGGTTGGTGTTCAGCCAGATCACCAGCCAGCCGAACAGCGCGGCCAGCAGCCCGCCGGCGAGCGCGCCCGCGCCGAAGGCCAGCCAGTCGTTGCCGGTGTGCACGCAGGTGGCGAAGCCGGCGATGGCGGCCACCAGCATCAGGCCTTCGGCGCCCAGGTTCAGCACGCCGGCACGTTCGTTGATCAACAGGCCGAGGCCGGCCAGCGCCAGCACGGTGCCGGCGTTCAGCGAGGCCGCGATCAGCAGCGCGAGTTCGTTCATGCCGCGGCTCCTGCCGGCGTGCGTGCGGCCCAGCGCACGCGGTAGTGGATCAACGTATCGCAGGCCAGCAGCGTGAACAGCAGCAGGCCCTGGAACACGCCGGTCATCGCCTTCGGCAGGCCGAGGCGCGACTGCGCGAGTTCACCGCCGATGTAGAACATGCTCATCAGCACCGCCGAGAAGACGATGCCCACCGGGTGCAGCCGGCCGACGAACGCGACGATGATGGCCGCGAAGCCGTAGCCGGCCGGCACGTACGGCGTCAGCTGGCCGAGCGGCCCGGCCGCCTCCAGCGCACCGGCGAGGCCGGCCATGCCGCCCGAGACCAGCAGCGCCGTCCACAGCGCGGTGCGCGACGAGAAGCCGGCATAGCGCGCCGCCGCCGGCGCCAGACCGCCCACCTGCAGCGCAAAGCCCTTGTACGTGCGGAACAGGAACACCCACGCCAGCGCGGTGGCGCCCAGCGCGATCAGCACGCCGAGGTTGGCGCGCCCGGTGGCGAACAGCTTGGGGATCTTGGTCACCGCGTCGAACGTGATCGTCTGCGGAAAGTTGTAGCCCGCCGGGTCTTTCCACGGGCCGTAGACCAGGTAGCTCAGCAGCATCTCGGCCACATACACGAGCATCAGGCTGACCAGGATCTCGTTGGCGTTGAAGCGGTCGCGCAGCAGCGCGACGATGCCCGCCCACACCATGCCGCCCAGCACGCCGGCCAGCAGGATGACGGCGACGATGGCCCGCGGCGTCGCCGGTCCGGCCTGCATCGCGACCCAGCCCGCCGCCAGCGCGCCGGCGACGAACTGGCCTTCGGCGCCGATGTTCCACAGGTTGCCGCGGAAACACACCGCCAGGCCCAGCGCGATGAGCACCAGCGGCACCGCCTTGATCGACAGCTCGCCCCAGCCGTAGGCATTCTTGATCGGTTCCCAGAAGAACATCGACAGCCCGGCCACCGGGTTCTTGCCCAGCAGCGCGAACAGCGCGGTGCCGATCACGACGGTGACGGCCAGCGCGATCAGCGGCGAGGCCAGCGACATCGCCTGCGACGGCGACGGGCGCGGCTCAAGCTTGAACATGGTGGTCTTCCTTTGTGTGTCTCGATGCGGCCGGGGCGTCCCACAACCCCGACATCCACTCGCCGATGCGCTCGACGGTGGCCTCGGCGGTGCGCAGCGGCGGCGACAGCCGGCCCTGCGCGATGACGACAAGCCGGTCGCAGACCTCGAACAGCTCGTCCAGCTCCTCGCTGACCACCAGCACCGCGCAGCCGGCATCGCGCAGCGCCAGCAGCTCGCCGCGGATCTGTGCGGCCGCGCCGACGTCGACGCCCCAGGTGGGCTGCGAGGCGATCAGCACCTTTGGCCGCGCCTCGATCTCGCGGCCCATGATGAACTTCTGCAGGTTGCCGCCCGACAGCGACTGCGCCGCCGCCTGCGGCCCGCCGGCCTTGACCTTGTAGCGCTCGATCAGCGCGGCGGCCTGCTGGCCCAGCGCGCCCAGCCGCAACCAGCCGCCGCGGCCCACCCCTTCGCGGCGCGTCAGCAGCAGGTTCTGAGACAGCGCCAGCGACGGCACCGCGCCGCGGCCGAGCCGCTCCTCGGGCACGAAGTGCAGGCCGAGCGCGCGGCGCCGGCGCGGTGAGGCCTGCGCCACGTCCTGCCCGAACAGCTCGATGCTGCCCGGCGCGGCGCGGCAATCCTCGCCCGACAGCGCCGCCATCAGCTCCTGCTGGCCGTTGCCCGAGACCCCCGCGATGCCGACAATCTCGCCGGCGCGCACGTCCACCGCGACGTCCTTCAGCGCGGTGCCGAACGGGTCCTGCTGTGCCAGCGTCAGGCCCTTGACGCGCAGCGCCAGCGCGCCCGGCGTGGCCGGCTTGTGCAGCAGCGCGGGCGGCTCCGCGCCGATCATCAGCCGCGACAGCGACGCGTTGCTCTCGTGCCGTGGGTCGACCTCGCCGGTCACCTTGCCGCCGCGCAGCACGGTGCAGCGGTGGCACAGCGCGCGGATCTCGTCGAGCTTGTGGCTGATGTAGAGGATCGAGCAGCCCTGCGCGCTCAGCTGGCGCAGCGTGACGAACAGCTTCTCCACCGCCTGCGGCGTCAGCACCGAGGTCGGCTCGTCGAGGATCAGCAGCTGCGGCTTCGTCAGCAGCGCCCGCACGATCTCGACCCGCTGGCGCTCGCCCACCGACAGCGTGTGCACGGGGCGCTGCGGGTCGACCTCGAGGCCGTATTCGCCCGACACGTCGCGGATGCGTTGCGTGACCTGTCCCAGGTTCAGCGACTTGTCGAGCCCGAGCCAGACGTTCTCGGCCGCGGTCAGCGTGTCGAACAGCGAGAAGTGCTGGAACACCATCGAGATGCCCAGCGCGCGCGCTTCCTGCGGGTTGCGCACCGCCATCGGCTGGCCGTTCCAGCGCATCTCGCCGGCGTCGGGCCGCACCGCGCCGTAGATGATCTTCATCAGCGTGGACTTGCCGGCGCCGTTCTCGCCGAGCACGGCGTGCACCTCGCCGGGCGCCACCGACAGGCCGACGTCGTCGTTGGCGCGCACCGCGGGGTACTGCTTGGTGATGCCGCGCAACTGGAGGCGGGGGACCGTCATGGGTGTCCTGGTTCTTTCTTTGTGGGAGCGCCTTCAGGCGCGATGGGCACGTGCCGCGGCTGCATCGCGGCTGAAGCCGCTCCCACAGAAGGCAAAGCGCGGGCGTAGCGGACCGTCCCGGCGACATAGGTCTCGACCAGGTTGCGCTCGTCGCCCAGCGTCATCCAGGCGAACAGGCGCTCGTGGGGGTGGCGCACCAGGCTGTCGCGGCGCTGCGCCACCGGGCCGACGGCCCAGTCCCACACGGTGAGGTCGGCCAGGCGGCCGGGCTCGAACGAGCCGATCTCGTGGTCCAGCCCCAGTGCCTGCGCCCCGCCCCGCGTGGCGGCGTGCAGGGCCTTCCACGCGGTGAGCCGCACGCCGCGCAGCGCCTGCACCTTGTAGGCATCGCCGAAGGTGCGCACCATCGACAGGCTGGTGCCGCCGCCGACATCCGTGCCCAGGCTGACCTTGGCACCGGCGGCGTCGAGCGCACGCCAGTCGATCAGGCCGCTGCCGAGGAACAGGTTCGAGGTCGGGCAGTGCGAGATCTGCGCACCGGTGGCCTGCAGCAGCGCGCGGTCCTCGTCGTCGAGCCAGATGCCGTGCGCCAGCACCGCCCGTTCGTTCAGCAGACCGGCGCGGTGGTACACGTCGAGGTAGCTGCGCGCCTCCGGGTGCAGCTGCATCACCCACTCGACCTCGGCACGGTTCTCGGCCACGTGGGTCTGCAGGTAGAGGTCGGGGATCTCCTGCATCAGCCGGCCCGCCATCGCCATCTGCTCGGGCGTGCTGGTGACGGCGAAACGCACCGTGAGCGCATACGACAGCCGGCCCTTGCCATGCCAGCGGCCGATCAGCGTGCGGCTGTCCTGCTCGGCACCGGCCACGTCGTCGCGCAGGCCCTCGGGCGCGTGGCGGTCCATCAGCACCTTGCCGGCGATCAGGCGCATGCCGCGGTCGTGGGCGGCCGACAGCAGCCGGTCCGCGCTGATGGCGTGCACGGTGGGGAACACCACCGCGGTGGTGGAACCGTGCGCCAGCAGGGCGTCGGTGAACAGCTGCGCGCCGGCCTCGGCCACGGCCTCGTCGGCGTAGCGCATTTCGGCCGGGAAGGTGTAGGTCTCGAGCCAGTCGAGCAGCTCGGTGCCGTAGCTGGCGATGACGTCGACCTGCGGGCTGTGCACGTGGGTGTCGACGAAGCCGGGCAGCACCAGCGAGCCCTGGCGGTCGATCAGCGGCCGGCCGTCGGTGGGGGCCTGCGGCTGTGCGCCGACGACGCGGCCGTCGTCGACGAGCAGCCAGTGGTCGGGCCGCCAGCGCACGCCGGCAGCGGCGTCCGGCGCCGCCCAGCCGGGGTCGCCGGTGAAATCGAGCAGGTCGCCGCGCAGGGCGAAGGTGGTGGGAACAGCGGTCATCCCCGGATCATGCCGCCTGTGCGAGGCGAGGCGCAGCGGCAAGCGGGCGCACCATCAATCCACGCGCCACGTCGCGCACGGTTTCGCGCAACCAGCGCACGGCGGCGGTGTGGTGCGCCACGTCGTGCCAGAGTTGGTAATAGGTGAGCGGCGGCATCTCGACCGGGCAGCGCACGACGCGCACGGGGAACTGCTCCAGGTAGCGGCTGCAGAAAAGCCGGCCGGTGGTGAGCACCAGTTGGGACTGCGACACCACCATCGGCGCCAGCGAGAAATGCGGGCTGCGCACCGCGATCCGGCGCTGCAGCCCGCGGCGGGCGAGTTGCTCGTCGATCACGCCCCGCGCACCCGCCGCCATCGCGGTGGGCGCGAGGTGCTCGCTCTCGAGGTAGCGCTCCAGCGTCCAGTGGCGCGGGTTGCGCACCGCGGGGTGGTCGGCCGCCACCAGGCACACCACCTCGTCGCTGAAGAGGCGGCCCAGGTGCAGCTCCTCGGGCGGTTCGAGCCAGTTGCCGATCACCAGGTCGAGGTCGCCGCGCGACAGCGCCGCCCGGTAGTCGAAATCGGCCGACAGGGCCTGCACCATCACACGCGATCGGGGCGCCTCGTGCTTGATGCGGGCGATGAGGCTGGGCAGGAAGTGCGGGTCCAGGTAGTCGCTGGCGGCGATCCGGAACTCGGTCTCCGAGGTCGACGGCTGGAAACTGCGCGCTGCCACCTTGCCGCTGAACAGCGTCTCGGCGCTGCGCAGCAACGTCTCGGCCGGCGCGAGCAACTGCAACGCCACCTCGGTGGGCGCCATGCCGGTGCCCGAGCGCACCAGCAGCGGGTCGCCGATCAGCGCACGCAGGCGCTTCAGCTGTGCGCTGATCTGCGGCTGGGTGGAGGCGAGCAGCAGGGCTGCCCGCGAAACGCTGCGTTCACTGACCACGGTGTGGAAGACCCGGACGAGGTAGAGGTCAGTCTTGTCGAAAACGGCGCGCTGCACCATATGCTCGAACCCATGAGGAGTATGACCGCCTCGATATAGCAAGATCGGTGCTCCGCGTTATCGTGGTGGCACGGCGGTACGCCATTCGGCGTATGCCGCGCCCTGCCTCCGCTGCATGACTTCTCGTCCGATCCGATTCTTCCACCATGGCCGCCTGCATGAAGTAGGCGACGCACCGGTGACCCGCACCGTGCTGGACTGGCTGCGCGAGGACCAGCGCTGCACCGGCACCAAGGAAGGGTGCAACGAGGGCGACTGTGGTGCATGCACCGTGCTGGTGGCGGAACTGGCCGCACCGGGCGACCCGGCCGCCGTCGGCGGGCTGCGGCTGCAGAACGTCAACGCCTGCCTGCGCTTCCTGCCCACGCTGGACGGCAAGGCGCTGGTCACGGTGGAAGACCTCGGCGGCACGCACCCGGCGCAGCAGGCGCTGGTGGCCTGCCACGGCTCGCAGTGCGGCTTCTGCACGCCCGGGTTCGTGATGAGCCTGGCCGGCTGCTACGAGCGGCACCGCGCGCTCGGCACCACGCCCACGCGGCAGGCGCTGGCCGACGACCTGGCCGGCAACCTGTGCCGCTGCACCGGCTACCGGCCCATCCTCGATGCCGGCGAGGCGATGTTCCAGCACCACGGCGCGGGGCTCGACCCGGCGCCGATCGTCGCCGCGCTGCGGGCGCTGCAGGACGATGCGCCGCTGCACTACGAGGCCGCGGGCCAATCGTTCGATGCGCCGCGCGCGGTGGCGCACTTCGCCGCGCTGCGCGCCGCGCAGCCGCAGGCGCGGCTGCTCGCCGGCGCCACCGACATCGCGTTGTGGGTCAACAAGCAGCACCGCCCGCTCGGCGACGTGCTCTACATCGGCGACGTCGCCGAGCTGCAGCACATCGAGACGGTGGACGGCATGCTGCGCATCGGCGGCGGGGCGTCGCTCGAGGCCGCCTGGGGCGCGCTGGCCGCTGCAGTGCCGGCGCTGCACGAGGTGTGGAAGCGTTTCGCGTCGCCGCCGGTGCGCCACGCCGGCACGATGGGCGGCAACATCGCCAACGGCTCGCCGATCGGCGACAGCGCGCCGGTGCTGATCGCGCTGGACACGCTGATCGTGCTGCGCCGTGGCGACGCCGAGCGCACGCTGCCGCTGGCCGATTTCTATGTCGACTACATGAAGAACCGCCTCGCGCCCGGCGAGTTCGTCGCCCGGCTCGACGTGCCGCTGCCGGCCCCAGGCACCACGGTGCGGGCCTGGAAGATCAGCAAACGCTACGACAGCGACATCTCCACCGTCTGCGCCGCGTTTGCGCTGGTGCTCGACGGTGACACGGTGCGCGACGTGCGGCTGTCGTACGGCGGCCTGGCCGGCATCGTCAAGCGCGCCGCCCAGGCCGAGGCCGCGCTGCGCGGGCAGCCGTGGACGGAAGCGACCGTGCAGGCCGCGGTGAGCGCGCTGGGCCGCGACTTCCAGCCGCTGACGGACCTGCGTGCGAGTGCGGCGTATCGGCTGCGCGTGGCGGGGCAGTTGCTGGAGCGGCTGTGGTGCGAGACGCGACTTCAGGATCCCTTGCCGATCGGTGCTTCGTCGGTGTGGGAGCGGCTTCAGCCGCGATTCGAGCACTCCCACGAGCCCATCGCGGCTGAAGCCGCTCCCACAGAAGATGGCGCGCGCGTCGGCGTGTCGCGGCCGCACGAGTCGGCGCACCTGCACGTCAGCGGCAGCGCCCCGTACTGCGACGACATCCCCGAGGCCGCCGGCACGCTGCACGCGGCGCTGGGCCTGTCACCGGTCGCGCACGGGCGCATCGTCAAGCTCGATGTGGACCGGCTGCGGGCGATGCCGGGCGTGGTCGCGGTGCTGACCGCGGCCGACATCCCGGGCATGAACGACTGCGGCCCGATCGTGCACGACGACCCGGTGCTGGCCCACGGCGAGCTGCGCCACCTCGGCCAGCCGGTGTTCGCGGTGATCGCGACCACGCGCGGCGATGCCCGCCGCGCCGCCGCGCTGGCGAAAGAGGTGCTCGAGGTCGAGGCGCTGCCGGCCCTGCTCGACCTGCACGAGGCGCATGCGCAGCGCCAGTACGTGGTGCCGCCGATGCAGCTGGTGCGCGGCGATGCCCACGCCGCGCTGCCGCAGGCGCCGCACCGGCTGCAGGGCACCTTCTCGCTCGGCGGCCAGGAGCAGTTCTACCTCGAGGGCCAGATCAGCTACGCGCTGCCGCAGGAAGATGGCGCCATGCTGGTGCACTGTTCGACGCAGCACCCGAGCGAGATGCAGCATGTGGTGGCTCACCTGTTGAGCCTGCCTTCGCACAAGGTGCAGGTGAGCTGCCGGCGCATGGGCGGCGGCTTCGGCGGCAAGGAGTCGCAGTCGGCGCTGTTCGCCTGCGTGGCCGCGCTGGCCGCCGCGAAGCTGCACCGCCCGGTGAAGCTGCGCCCCGACCGCGACGACGATTTCCTCATCACCGGCCGGCGCCACGGCTTCGAGTTCCGCTACGACGTCGGCTACGACGACGAGGGCCGGCTGCTGGCCGCCTCGGTGGACATGCTGGCCGATGCCGGCCATTCGGCGGACCTGTCGCCGCCGGTGCTGACCCGTGCGCTGTGCCACTTCGACAATGCCTACTGGGTGCCCGACGTCGACCTGCGCGGCTACTGCGTGCGCACGAACCGGCAGAGCAACACCGCGTTCCGCGGCTTCGGCGGGCCGCAGGGGGCGCTGGTCACCGAGGTGATCCTCGACAGCATCGCGCGCCGCCTCGGCCGCGACCCGCTGGCGGTGCGGCAGGCCAACTTCTACGGCATCGGCGAACGCAACGTCACGCCGTACGACCAGGTGGTGGAGGACAACCTCCTGCACCCGCTGGTCGAGCGGCTGGCCACGCAGGCCCGCTACGCCGAGCGCCGCGAGGAGATCGCCCGCTTCAACGCGGCCAGCCCGGTGCTGAAGAAGGGGCTGGCACTGACGCCGGTGAAGTTCGGCATCAGCTTCAACGTCGCGCACTACAACCAGGCCGGCGCGCTGGTGCACGTGTACACCGACGGCTCGGTGCTGGTGAACCATGGCGGCACCGAGATGGGCCAGGGCCTGAACACCAAGGTGGCGCAGGTGGTGGCGCACGAGCTGGGCATCGGCTTCGAGCGGGTCCGCGTGACCGCCACCGACACGCAGAAGGTGGCCAACACCTCGGCCACCGCGGCCTCCACCGGCAGCGACCTGAACGGCAAGGCCGCGCAGGACGCGGCGCGGCAGATCCGCGAGCGGCTCGCCGGCTACGCCGCGGCCAAATGGGGCGGCGCCCCCGAAGACGTGCGCTTCGCCAACGACCTGCTCGAGATCGGCAGCGTGCGCGTGCCCTTCGCCGAAGTGGTGCTCGAGGCCTACTCGAACCGCCTGCAGCTCTGGAGCGACGGCTACTACGCCACCCCCGGCCTGCACTGGGACCGCGAGAAGCTGAAGGGCAAGCCGTTCTTCTACTTCGCCTACGGCGCCGCCGTCAGCGAGGTGCTGGTGGACACCCTGACCGGCGAACACCGCGTGCTGCGCGCCGACGTGCTGCACGACGTCGGCCAGTCCCTGAACCCGGCCCTCGACATCGGCCAGATCGAGGGCGCCTTCCTCCAGGGCATGGGCTGGCTCACCAGCGAGGAGCTGGTGTGGCACCCGAAGACCGGCCTGCTGATGACCCATGCGCCGAGCACCTACAAGATCCCCACCGCCAACGACTGCCCCGCGGTGCTGAACGTGCAGCTCTACGACCAGCCGAACCCGGCCGACACCATCCACCGCAGCAAGGCCGTCGGCGAGCCGCCGCTGCTGCTGCCGTTCTCGGTGTTCCTGGCGATCCGCGACGCGGTCTCGGCCGTGGCCGGTCACCGCATCGACCCGCCGCTGCGCGCACCGGCCACGCCCGAGGCGGTGCTGGCCGCGATCGACGCGGTGAACGGCGCCGCCTGATGACCCCGACCGCGCTGCACCACACCGCGCACGCCTGGCTGGCGGCCGGCCGGGCGGTCATCGAGGTGCACGTGCTGGCGCACGAAGGCTCGGCCCCGCGCGAAGCGGGCACCCGCATGCTGGTGGGTGCCGACGACGTCGTGGGCACCATCGGCGGCGGCCACCTCGAATGGGTCGCGATCGAGACGGCGCGCGGCCTGCTCGCCAGCGGCCGCGACGACGCGGTGGAGCGCCGCTACGCCCTCGGCCCGAGCCTCGGCCAGTGCTGCGGCGGCGCCGTGACGCTGCGCTGCCAGCGCCTGAGCGCCGAGCGGCTGGCGGCTTGGCCGCGCCCCGCGCCGCGCTTCCACCTGCAGCTCTACGGCGCCGGCCACGTCGGCCGCGCCGTGGTCGACCTGCTGCGCCACCAGCACTGCCAGGTGCAGTGGATCGACGAACGCGACGCGTGTTTCCCCGCCGTGCCGCTGCCGCCGCACATCGAGCATGTCTGCGTCGAGCCGGTCGAGGCCGAGGTGGCCACCGCCCCGCCCGGCGCCTGCTACCTCGTGATGACCCACGAGCACACGCTCGACGAACGCATCACCGCCGCCATCCTGCAGCGCGGCGACTTCGCCTTCTGCGGCCTCATCGGCAGCCAGACCAAACGCCAGCGCTTCCTGCACCGCTTCGAACGCCGCGGCATCGCCGCCGACACGCTCGCCCGCCTGACCTGCCCGATCGGGCTGCCGGGCATCGCGGGCAAGGAGCCGGAGGTGATCGCGGTGAGCGTGGTGGCGCAGCTGCTGGCCGTTTCGTCTTCCTGACCGGGGCATGCACCTGATGGCGCCAGGGCGATGGACCCGACGGGGCCCGCATGCAGAATGGGGCGCATGTCCCGCGCCACGCTTCCCGGTGCCCGCAGTCCCATCGTCGGCTTCGACCAGCCCTTCGAGCTGCTGGCCGCCTGCCATGACCGCCTGCGCCAGCGGCTGGACCTGCTGGCGCGGCTGGTCGAGCACCTCGGCGACCACGGGCCGGATGCGGCCGCGCGCGATGCCGCGGCCGACGTGCTGCGCTACTTCGACGTGGCGGCGCCGCACCATCACGAGGACGAAGAGCGGCACCTGGTGCCGGTGCTGAAGACCAGCGGCAACCCCGCCGACCGCGCCGCAGCGCAGCGCTTGCTGGACGACCACGCCCAGATCCAGGCCGCGTGGCAGGGGCTGCGGCCGCTGCTGCTGCAGCTCGAGGGCGATCCGGCGGCCCTGCGGCGCGCCGCACGGCATTTCATCGCGCTGCACGGTCCGCACCTGGCGCTCGAAGACGACCTCGTCTACCCTGCCGCGCAGCAGCGCATCGGTGCGGCCGAGGCCGTGGCGATCGGCACCGAGATGGCCCGACGCCGCGGTGCGACGCGGCCCGACCCCGCTTCCTGAACCCACACGGAGACGCCCGATGTTCCAGGCCTTGATGCTCACGCAGGACGACCAACGCCGCCCACAGGCGGCGCTGCAATCGATCGACGAGGCGGCGCTGCGCGCCGGCAATCCCGATGGCCAGGTGCTGGTGCGCATCACGCACTCGGCAGTCAACTACAAGGACGCGCTGGCGGTCAGCGGCCGCGGCGCGATCGCGCGGCGCTGGCCGATGGTGGCCGGCATCGACCTGGCAGGCAGGGTCGAGCGCAGCGAGGACCCGGCGTGGCGCGAGGGCGACGAGGTGGTGGTCACCGGCCGCGGCCTGTCCGAGACCCACTGGGGCGGCCTGGCGCAGAAAGCCTGGCTGCCGGGCACGTGGCTGTTCCGCCGGCCGGCCGCGTTCAGCCCGCGCCGTGCGATGGGCATCGCCACCGCGGGCGTGACCGCCGCGCTGTGCGTGCTGCGGCTGCAGGAGCACGGGCTGCGGCCCGGCGACGGCGAGGTGCTGGTGACCGGCGCGGCCGGCGGTGTCGGCTCGATCGCACTGGCGCTGCTGAAGAGCCTCGGCCACTTCGCCGTGGCCAGCACCGGCCGGCCACAGGAGCAGGCCTACCTGCAGCGGCTCGGCGCGATGCGGGTGATCGAACGCGGCCCGCTGGCCGCGCCGGGCAAGCCGCTGCAGGCCGAGCAGTGGGCCGGCGTGGTCGACGCGGTGGGCAGCCACACGCTGGTGAACGCCTGCGCGCAGACCCGCGCCAACGGCGCCGTCACCGCCTGCGGCCTGGCGCAGGGGCCGGACCTGCCGGGCACGGTGTTGCCGTTCATCCTGCGCGGCGTGGCGTTGTATGGCATCAACAGCGTCTACATCGACGAGGACCGCCGCCGCGCGGCGTGGGCCCTGCTCGCCGATCACCTCGACCTGGACCTGCTCGACAGCCTGTGCGTCGAGATCGGCCTGACCGAAGTGATCGACCACGCCCCGAGGGTGCTGGCCGGCCAGGTGCGCGGGCGCACCATCGTCGACGTGCAACGCTGACGCCAAAAACCCGCCGCGTTCCCGGGCAGTTGTCACGAGTGGCCGCGCCACGTGTCAACCCCAGTGTCCGGCGCGGCGGTGTGCGATAGGCTGTAACGCTGGGCCTGCCCCCCTGTCGGCCGGCCCGCGGAGCAACAGCATGGAAGTACCGGAGAAAGCCTTGGGAGGCTTGCTGCAGCGAACCGGCCTGTCGATCCTCGTGGTCGACGACGTGCCCGAGAACCTGGCCGCGATCGGCGGGTTGTTGCGGGCGCAGGGTTACCGCGTCCAGGCCGCCGCCAGCGGCGAGGTGGCGCTGCGCTATGCCCGCGCCACGCCGCCGCCCGATCTGATCCTGCTCGACGTGGTGATGCCGGGCATGGACGGCTACCAGGTGCTCGAGCAGCTGAAGCAGTCCCCGGCCACGCGCGACATCCCCGTGATCTTCCTGACCGCGCTGGGCGATGCCCGCGACGAGGAGCGCGGCCTGGAGCGCGGGGCGACCGACTACATCACCAAGCCGATCCGCCCGCCGGTGGTGCTGGCGCGCGTGCGCACGCAGCTCGAGGCGCGCCAGGCCCGCCAGCTGCTGAGCGACCAGAACGCGCTGCTCGAGGCCGAGGTGTCGCGGCGCATGGCCGAGAACGAGCTGATCCAGGAGGTCAGCATCCTCGCGCTGGCACGGCTGGCCGAGACCCGCGACGCCGACACCGGCCGGCACATCCAGCGCACCCAGTCGTACGTGCGGCTGCTCGCCGAGCTGCTGCGCGACCATCCGCGCTTCGCCGCGGTGCTGGACGATGAGTACATCCGCGTGCTGACCCGCTCGGCGCCGCTGCACGACATCGGCAAGGTCGGCATCCCGGACCACATCCTGCTGAAGCCGGCCCGGCTCGATGCCGACGAGTTCGAGCAGATGAAGGCCCACGCGGCGCTCGGCGCCACCGCCATCGAGCGCGCCGAGGACGACCTGCGGCACAAGGTGGCCTTCCTCGCGCTGGCCAAGCAGATCACGCGCAGCCACCACGAGAAATGGGACGGCAGCGGCTATCCCGACGGCCTGGCCGGGGACGACATCCCGGTGGCCGCGCGGCTGATGGCGCTGGCCGACGTGTTCGACGCCCTGGTCAACGTGCGCTGCTACAAGCCGGCCTTCAGCTTCGAGACCGCGCGCACGATGATCGAGGCCGAACGCGGCCGCCACTTCGACCCGGCGGCGGTGGACGTCTTCCTGGCCCACTACGACGCCTTCGTCGCCATCGCCGACCGCCTGCGCGACCCGGGCACCGCCGCGCTGCCCGCGCCGTAGCACCCCGCGGGCCACGACCCATGCACGCCCAGGCTTGGCGCATCGTGCTGGTGTACGCGGCGTTCGCGGCGCTGTGGATCCTGCTGTCGGACCGTGTCGTCGAGTGGCTGGTGCACGACCCCGCGGCGCTGATGACGGCCAACACCGTCAAGGGCTGGGCCTACGTGGCGGTGACGTCGGCATTGCTGTTCTGGCTGGTGCGGCGCCGCGCGCCGCCGGCCGGCCACCCCGCCAACGCCCCTGAAGACGACAGCGACCTGCAGCCCCTGCCCTGGCGCCAGCTGGTGCTGCCGCTGGCGCTGCTGTTCATCGCGATCGGCGGGCTGACGGCGCTGGTGGCGCTGCGCACCTGGCAGCAGGCCGAGCGCAACGAGACCGCCCGGCTCGAGACCGTCGCCAACGGCAAGCTGCTGCAGCTCTCGGCCTGGCTGCGCGAGCGCCAGGGCGATGCCGAACTGCTGCGCGGCAACTCGCACATCGCCGACCTGTTCGCTCGCTGGCAGGACCGCCAAGACCCGGGCGCCGGGGCGCAGCTGGTGCAGCGCCTGCAGGACTACGCCACCCGCAACACCTGGCAGGGTGCGACGCTGGTGGCCGGCGACATCGCCGTCTGGCAGAGCGGCGGCGCGCCCGCGCTGGACCCGCCGCTGCGCGACGCGGCACGCCGAGCCCTCGACAGCGGGCAGAGCGAGATGCTCGGCCCGTACCGCGACGAACACGGCGAACTTCGGCTGGCCTTCGTGTCACCGCTGCCGGCACCGCTCGCCACCGGGAAACGCCGCGTCGCGGTGGTGATCCACACCGATCCGCACCGCACCGTGCTGCGGGCGCTGGCCGACTGGCCGGTGCCCACCCGCAGCGGCGAAGTGCTGCTGTACCGCCGCGACGGCGAGCAGGTGTTGTTCCTCAGCGACCTGCGTTTCCAGCCCGACGCGGCCGGCCGGACCCGCGCGGCGCTGGACCAGCCCGGGCTGCTGTCGGCCCTGGCGCTGCGCGGCGACGTCCCACTGGGCCGGCTGACGCTGGCCCACGACTATCGCGGCGTGCCGGTGGTCGGCCGGGTGGACGCGGTCCCCGGCAGTCCCTGGTACCTGCTGACCAAACTGGACCGCGACGAGTTCCACGCCGCCGCGCGCCACGATGTCAGCTGGATCGTGCTCTGCGGCGTGTTCGCCTGGCTGGCCGCGGTGGTGGCGGCAGCGCTGCTGCGCCAGCGCCGCGAGCTGACGCTGTCGCAGCGCGAGAGCGCGGCCCGGGCCGAGCGGCTGCGCGCGCTCGGCCTGCTGGACGCGTTGGTCCAGAGTTCCGACGACGCGATCTACGCGAAGGACCGCGAGGGCCGCTACCTGCTCTTCAATGCCAAGGCGGCGCAGGTCACCGGCCACGACGCCACCGCGGTGCTCGGCCGCACCGACCACGCGCTGTTCCCGCTGGCACAGGCCGACCGGATCCAGGCGAACGACCGCGAGGCGATGGCGCAGTCCGCCACGCTGACGGTCGAGCAGGTGCTGGACACGGTCGCCGGGCCGCGCACGTTCCTCTCCACGAAAGGGCCGCTGCGGGACGGCGCGGGCAGCGTGATCGGCACGTTCGGCATCTCGCGCGACGTCACCGACCACCTCGAGGCGGCCGCCGCGCTGGCGCGCCAGCGCAGCCTGCTCGAGGAAATGAGCCTGCTGGCCTCGATCGGCGGCTGGCGCTTCGACCCGGTCAGCCAGGAGTGCGTCTGGACCGGTGCCGTGGCCCAGATCCACGGCATGCCCGAGGGCACCACGCCCGACTACCACCAGTCGCTGGCCTGCTTCCGCGGCCCCTCGCGCCAGCGGCTGCTCAACGCGCTGGAGGCGGCCGGCGAACGGGGCGAGCCGTTCGACCTGGAGCTCGAGTTGCACGGCGTCGACGGCCAGCTGCGCTGGGTGCGCTCGGTGGGCCGGCCGGTGTGGGAGGACGGCCGCGTGGTGCAGCTGCGCGGCTTCATCCAGGACATCACCGCGCGCAAGGCGGCCGAAGACGCCAGCCGCGCGAAGAGCGCCTTCCTGGCCAACATGAGCCACGAGATCCGCACGCCGCTGAGCGCCATCCTGGGCTTGACCCGGCTGCTGGGCCGCAGTCCGCTGGACCCCGAACAGCACCACCGGCTCAGGCAGATCGACGACGCCGCGCGCCACCTGCTGACCATCCTCGACGACATCCTCGACCTCTCGAAGATCGAAGCCGAGCGGCTGAGCCTGGAGGCGCGCGACTTCCGGCTCACCGACCTGTTCGAGCAGGTGCAGTCGCTGCTGGCGGCGCCGGCCGAAGCGAAGGGGCTGCAGTGGCAGGTCGACCCGGGAGAGGTGCCCGACGCGCTGCGCGGCGACATGGCGCGCCTGCGCCAGGCGCTGCTCAACTACGCCAGCAATGCGGTGAAGTTCACCGACCGCGGCACGGTGCACCTGCGCGCCGTGCTGGTCGCCGACGGCGCCCCCGCCGACCCGGCCGCGCTGCTGGTGCGCTTCGAGGTCGAGGACACCGGCCCCGGCATTGCGCCGGCCGACCAGCAGCGGCTGTTCGAAGCGTTCGAGCAGGGCGACAGCTCCACCAGCCGCCGCCACGGCGGCACCGGCCTGGGGCTGGCGATCGCCCGCCGCCTGGCCCAGCTGATGGGCGGCGAGGTGGGCGTGGACAGCACCCTGGGCCAAGGCAGCCGCTTCTGGTTCACGGCGCGGCTGCAGCGGGGCGAGGCGCAGGCCGCCCAGGCGCCCGCCCGCGCTGCCGCGCCGCCCAGTGCCGAGCTGTCGTTGAGCGCACGCCCCCGACCCGGCCGGGTGCTGCTGGTGGAGGACAACCCGGTGAATCGGGATGTCGCGATCGCGCTGCTGCGGCACGCCGGCCTGGCCGTGGACAGCGCCGCCGACGGCCATGAAGCGGTCGCCAAAGCCGCCTCCGGCGGGCACGACCTGGTGCTGATGGACCTGCAGATGCCCGGCATGGACGGCCTGCAGGCCACCCGCGAGATCCGGCGCATGCCGGGGCTGGCGCGGCTGCCGATCCTGGCGATGACGGCCAACGTGTTCGACGACGACCGGCGCGCCTGCCAGGAGGCCGGCATGGACGACTTCGTCGCCAAGCCGGTCGACCCGGATGCGCTGTACGAAGCGCTGGCGCGGTGGCTGCCGCGCTCCACCGAGCCGGAGCGCCCGGCACCGGCGCCAGGCGAGGGCGACCCGGCGGCCACCGCCGCACCGGACGCGGTGCTCGACACGTCGCGCGGCCTGGCACTGAGCGGCGGCGACCCGCGCCGCCAGGCCGAGCTGCTCGCGGCGTTCTGCCAGCGCCACGCGCCCGACGCCGAGGCCCTGCGCAGCGCGCTGCAGCAGGACGACCGCGCCGCACTGGCAGCGCTGGCGCACACGCTGCGGGGCGTGGCCGGCCACGTCGGGGCGATGCGGCTGCTGCAACGCGCCACCGCCCTCGATGCGGCGCTGCGCGCCCCGGCGGCGCCGGACGCAGCGACGCTCGCCGCGCGGGTGGACGACCTGCTGCTGGAACTGGCCGCGGCGACCACCGCCGCCGCGGCATGGCAACCGCCGCCCGCGGCCCCGACACCCCCGCCGGAGACCGCCGAGTCGCTGTCGCCGGCGGTGCTGATCGGCCGGCTGCGCACGCTGCTGGCGCGCGGCGATACCGAAGCCGGCGAGCTCTTCGAGCAGCACCGCACGGCGCTGGCCGGCTGGCTCGGCGAAGACGCCGAGCGGCTGCACACGCTGCTGCGCCGGTTCGACCACGATGCGGCGCTCGCGCTGCTGATGAAGCGGTCGCCAGAGGGCTCTTGAAGCGGCCGCCCCTGGCCGCATGTGGAAGTCATCGCCAACCGACTGCCCGCTGCGCGGGCCGGAATGTCCTCCATGCAAGCCGCCAAGCCGATCGAAATCCCCGAGCGCCTGCGGGTCGTTGCGACCCTGGCGCGTCTGCTCACCGCCCTCGACCAGTCGCCGCGCGACATCGGTGCCGAACAGTACCGCGGCGTCGCCCAGCGCCTGGCCGAGGCCCTCGCGGTGGCCGAACCGGACGAGACCCTGGACCTGCTGCTGACGCACTTCCCGTCGGCCGCCGAGGTGTACGAGAACCTGCGCTATGAACAGGCCGGGCTGGTGCGCCACGCCCTCGAGCCGGCCATGAAGGCCGAGCAGCTCGCCCGCGCCGCGCTGGAGAAAGCCGCCGCCCGCGGCTGACCGCCCGCCCTCCCCCCTCCCCCCTCCCCCGCCTCCCACACCGGACGCGGGGGGCCAGCCCCCCGAACGCCGCGCCCGGCGCGGCTCGACGCCCCCGGCGGCGTGCATTACATTCGCTTACGTCGAGGGCGACGCGGCGAAGAGACCTGCGCGCCTACACAACCTTGGGTGGGGGCTGGAGCATGCGGGTCTCGATCGTCGTCCTGAACTACAACTACGGCCGCTTCGTCGGCCAGGCCATCGAATCGGCGCTGTCGCAGACGCAGCCCGACTGCGAGGTGATCGTCGTCGACAACGGTTCGACCGACGATTCGCTGGCGGTGATCGCCCGCTACGGTGAGCGCGTGCGCGTGGTGCGCCAGGCCGTCAACATCGGCCAGGGCCAGGGTTACAACCTCGGCTTCGAGGCGGCCCGCGGCGAGTGGATCCTCTGGCTGGACGCCGACGACCTGCTCGACCCCGACGCGATGGCCGCCTGCATGGCGGTGGCCGACGCCAGCACGGCCAAGGTGCATTTCGGCATGCGCCTGATCGACGGCAACGGCGACCTGCTCGGGGGCGAGGTCAATGCCAAGCGCCACTCGGGCGACGTGGTGCCGCTGATCCGACGCTTCGGCCATTACGCCGGCCCACCGGGCAGCGGCAACCTCTACCGCCGCTCGGCCGTCGCGCCCTATTTCCCGGTGCCGCCGGCCGACTGGCCGATCGGCACCGACACCGTGCCCTACCTCACCGCGCCGTTCCATGGCACCGTGGCCGATGCCGGCCGCGCGCTGGCCAGCTACCGCCTGCACCGCAAGGCGGCGAGCAACGTGCCGGGGTACCGCGGCAACTATGCAGGCAGCATCGGCCTCGAGGTGGCCCTGAACCGCAAGAGCCGCGAGCAGACGCTGGCGCTGCTGCGGCAGCGTTCGGGCATCGACGTGCCCTGCCCGCCGCTGCAGATGCCCACGCACGTGCGCCACCGCATCACCTCGTGGCGCTGGGCGCGCGCCGGCCATCCGCATCCCGAGGACAGCGCACTCGGCCTGTGGCGGTTGATGGCCGCATCGGCCAGCCGCTTCCCCGGCTACACGCCGCTCGAACGCGCGGCGCTGATCGCCTGGGCCGGCGGTGCGCTGTTCCTCCCGGCAGCGCTGGCGGAGGCGGTGATGTCCACCAGCCGCACCTCGCCGATGTGGACGCTGATGAGCCGGCTGACCGGCCGCGCCTGAACGATTGCCCTGCCCCGCTGCCCGCCCCGTGATGCAACGCACCTCCGACCCCGCCTGCCGCTTCTGCAAGGCCCCGCTCACCACCACCTTCATCGACCTCGGCATGAGCCCGCTGTGCCAGACGCACATCGCGCCGGCGCAGCTTGGCGACATGGAGCCGTTCTACCCGCTGCACGCCTACGTCTGCAACGACTGCAAGCTGGTGCAGCTGCAGGAGTTCGTCGCGCCGGAGCACATCTTCGGCGAGTACGCCTACTTCTCGTCGTACGCCACCAGCTGGGTCGCGCACGCCAAGCGCTACACGGACATGGCGATCGCCCGCTTCGCGCTCGGCGCGCAGAGCAAGGTGATGGAGATCGCCAGCAACGACGGCTACCTGCTGCAGCACTTCGTCGCCGCCGGCGTGCCGGTACTGGGGGTCGAGCCCGCCGCCAACGTGGCCAAGGTGGCCGAGGAACGCGGCGTGCCCACCGCGGTGGAATTCCTCGGCGAACGCACCGGCGCCGCGCTGGCCCGGGCCCACGGCCAGGCCGACCTGGTGGCCGGCAACAACGTGCTCGCCCACGTGCCCGACATCAACGACTTCGTGCTCGGCATGCGCGCGCTGCTCAAGCCCGATGGCGTCATCACGATGGAGTTCCCGCACCTGCAGCGGCTCATCGAGGGCAACCAGTTCGACACCATCTACCACGAGCACTTCAGCTACCTGTCGTTCTCCACCGTCGAGCGCATCTTCGCGCACCACGGGCTGACGCTGTTCGACGTCGAGGAGCTGCCCACGCACGGCGGCTCGCTGCGCATCTTCGCGCGGCACGCCGCGTCGCAGGCTCACCCCGTGAGCCAGGCGGTGCAGGCACTGCGCGAACGCGAGGCCGCGCTCGGCTACCACGGGCTGGCACGCTACACCGGCTTCGGCGAGCAGGTGCAGGCCACCAAGCGCAAGCTGCTGGCCTTCCTCATCGAGGCCCGCAACGCCGGCAAGAAGGTGGTCGGCTACGGCGCGCCGGGCAAGGGCAACACGCTGCTGAACTACTGCGGCATCCGCACCGACTTCCTCGACTTCACGGTCGACGCCAACCCGTACAAGCAGGGCAAGTTCACGCCCGGCACGCGCATCCCGATCCTCGCACCCGAGGCCCTGCGCGAAGCGAAGCCCGACTACGTGCTGATCCTGCCGTGGAACCTGAAGGACGAGATCGCCAGCACTGCGAACTACATCCGCGAATGGGGCGGCAAGTTCGTCGTGCCGATCCCCACCGTGCAAGTGCTGGACTGGTTGGACTGAGGGCGGTGCGATGGACGTCGATTTCTGGCGCGGCCGGCGGGTCTTCATCACCGGCCACACCGGCTTCAAGGGCGCCTGGGCCTGCCAGTGGCTGCGCACGCTGGGCGCCGAGGTGCACGGCTACGCGCTGAAGCCGCCCAGCGACCCAAGCCTGTACGAACGGGCCAGCGCCGGCAGCGGGCTGGTGCGCTCGACCACCGCCGACATCCGCGACCTCGCGGCGCTCACCGCTGCGCTGCGCGCCGCCGCGCCCGAGGTGATCCTGCACATGGCCGCGCAGTCGGTGGTGCTCACCGCCTACGAAGACCCGGTCGAGACCTATTCGACCAACGTGATGGGCACCGTCAATGTGTTCGAGGCGGCGCGCCGCGCGGTGGCGGGTGCCGGTCGGCGCGTCGCGCTCGTCAACGTGACCACCGACAAGTCGTACCTGAACCAGGGCTGGGCCTGGCCCTATCGCGAGACCGACCCGCTCGGTGGCCGCGACCCGTATTCGAACAGCAAGGCCTGCGCCGAGCTGGTGATGCAGTCGTTCCGCGCCTCGTTCTTCCCGCCCGACCGGCTGGCCGAACACGGTCTCGCGGCGGCCTCGGCGCGCGCCGGCAACGTGGTCGGCGGCGGCGACTGGACGCCGCACCAGCTGGTGCCCGCCGTGGTGGCCGCCGTGCAGGCCGGCCAGACCGTGAAGCTGCGCCAGCCGCACGGCGTGCGGCCCTGGCAGCACGTGCTCGACTGCCTGCACGGCTACTTCACGCTGGCCGAGCAGTTGGTGAAGCGGCCCGAGGTGGCGATCGGCGAATGGAACTTCGGGCCCTCGTCCGACGAGCGCTACGACGTCGCCCAGGTCACCGAGCGGCTGGCCGGCCACTGGGGCGTGCAGCCGGCCTGGGAACGCGCCACCACGGTGACGCCGCACGAAGAACCCGAGCTGCGGCTCGACTGCAGCCAGGCCGCCCGGCTGCTGCCGTGGCGCGCGCTGCTCGACGCGCCCACCGCGTTCGACTGGGTCGCCGAGTGGTACCGCGCCGTCGAGCAGGGCCGCACGCCGGCCGCCGCCTGCGAGGCGCAGATCGCGCGGTTCATGCAGCACATTGAAGCGGCATGAGGACCGCCGCATGAGGATCTCGACGCTGCCGATCGACGGCGCCCGCCTGGTCGAGGTGGACGCCCATGTCGACGAACGCGGCTGCTTCGCGCGGCTGTGGTGCCGCGAGACCTTCGCCGCCGCCGGCCTGCCCGAGCTGCAGCAGGCCAGCGCCTCGTTCAACGCGCGCGCCGGCACGCTGCGCGGCCTGCACTTCACCTGGCCGCCGAGCGCCGAAGGCAAGCTGGTGCGCTGCGCCCGCGGCCGGCTGCACGACGTGCTGCTCGACCTGCGCCCCGACTCGCCCAGCTACCGCCGGCACCTCGCCGTGGTGCTCGATGCCGACGAGCGCAACGCGGTGTACATCCCGCCTGGCGTCGCGCACGGCTTCCAGGCGCTGCTCGACGCCAGCGAGGTGCACTACGCGATGACCGAGGCCTACCGCCCCGGGCTGGCCGACGGCTATCGCTTCGACGACGCCGCGTTCGGCATCGCCTGGCCGCTGCCGGTGTCGTGCATCGGCGAGAAGGACCTGGCCTGGCCGGCGTTCGACGAGGCCACGCACCGTGCCCGTCACGCGCGCAAGCTCGCGGAGGCTCGCGATGCTGCTTGAGGCCCTGCGCGACGATGCCACCGCCGCGGCGCTGACCGAGGAAGCCTTCGGCCTGATGCGCTCGCTGTGGCCGCTGTGCCGCAGCATCACCGGCCCGGGCCTGCGCGCCACGCTCGACCAAGTGCACGCCTGGGCGCCGCTCGAACGCAGCGAGGTGCCCACCGGCACGCCGGTGTTCGACTGGGAGGTGCCGAAGGAATGGACGATCCGCGACGCCTGGGTGGCGCACGCGGACGACCCCGGCACCCGGCTGATCGACTTTCGCGCGCACAACCTGCACGTGGTGAACTACTCGACGCCAGTGCGCGCCTGCCTGACTCGCGCCGAGCTCGAGCCGCACCTGCATTCGACGCCGGGCGCGCCGGACCGCATCCCGTACCGCACCAGCTACTACCGCGAGCAATGGGGCTTCTGCCTGCGCCATGCCGACCGTGAGCGGCTGGGCGAGGGCCCGTTCGACGTCGTCATCGATGCCGACCTGGCGCCGGGGCACCTGAGCTACGGCGAGTGTGTCGTCGAAGGGGAATGCGACGACGAGGCGCTGGTGTACACGCACGTGTGCCACCCGTCGCTGGCCAACGACAACCTGACCGGCATCGCCCTGGCCGCCGCGCTGGCGCGTGCGCTGCGCCAGGGTCCCAGGCCGCGGCTGACCTGGCGCTTCGTCTTCGCGCCGGGCACCATCGGCTCGCTGACCTGGCTGTCGCGCAACGAGCACCGGCTGCCGCGCGTGCGGGCGGGCCTGGTGATCGGGCTGCTCGGCGACGGCGGCGCGCTGACCTTCAAGCAGAGCCGCCGCGGCGACACGCTGGTCGACCGCGCCGCCGCGCTGGTGATGGCCGAGACCGGCGGCCGCACCACGCCGTTCGAGCCCTACGGCTACGACGAGCGCCAGTTCTGCTCGCCCGGCTTCGACCTGCCGGTGGGCCGCCTGACCCGCACGCCCAACGGCCTGTTCCCCGAGTACCACAGCTCGGCCGACGACCTGGCCTTCGTGCAGCCGCTGCAGCTGCAGCGCGCGCTGCAGGCACTGGCCCGGCTGGTCGGCACGCTCGATGCGAACCGCACCTGGCGCAACCTCAGCCCCAAGGGCGAGCCGCGCCTGGGCAAGCGCGGGCTCTACGGCATGGTCGGCGGCGGCGGCCCCGGGCAGTTCGAGCACGCGCTGCTGTGGCTGCTGAACCAGTCCGACGGGCGGCACGACCTGATCGACATCGCGGAGCGCTCGCGGCTGCCGTTCGAAGTGCTCGCCGAAGCGGCCGAGGCCCTGCAGCGCGCCGGCCTGCTGGCCGAGGCGCGGGCCGGCGATCCGCCCCTCTCTCCCTACCCTTCGACGGGAACCCGAAGATGAAAGTCGTCCTGTTCTGCGGCGGACTCGGCACGCGGCTGCGCGAGCACTCCGACACCATCCCGAAGCCGCTGGTCAACATCGGCGTGCGTCCCATCATGTGGCACCTGATGCGCTACTACGCGCACTACGGCCACAAGGACTTCGTCCTCGCGCTGGGCTACCGCGGCGACATGATCCGCGAGTACTTCCTGCACTACAACGAGGCGCTGTCGAACGACTTCGTGCTCAGCAACGGCGGACGCACCATCGAGCTGCTGAAGCGCGACTGCGAAGACTGGCGCATCACCTTCGTCGACACCGGCCTGCACGCCAACATCGGCCAGCGGCTGCTGCGCGTGCGCCAGCACCTGGAAGGCGAGGAGATGTTCCTCGCCAACTACAGCGACGGCCTGTCCGACCTGCCGCTGGACCAGCACATCGCGCAGTTCCGTGAGCAGACCCACAGCGTCGCCAGCTTCGTCGCGGTGCCCTCGCCACAAAGCTTCCACGGCCTGCACGGCGACGACAACGGCATCGTCACCGGCTTCGGCCCGATGAACGAGAACCCGTTCTGGATCAACGCCGGCTTCTTCTGCCTGCGCCCGGAGATCTTCCAGCACATCGAGGACGGCGACGAGCTGGTCGAGCAGCCGTTCCAGCGCCTGATCGCCGAGCGCCGGCTCGGCGTCTACCGCTACCGGGGCTTCTGGCAGGCGATGGACACGTTCAAGGACAAGATCACCTACGACCGCATGGAAGGCCGTGGCGACTGCCCCTGGGCGGTGTGGAAAAAACACCCGGACAGCGCTGTCGCATGATCGGCCTGTCGCCCGCGGCCGGCCGCGACCGGCTGCACCTGCTGTGCCTGGGCGCGCACAGCGACGACCTGGAGATCGGCTGCGCCGGCACGGTGCTGCGCTGGCTGGCCGAAGTGCCCGCCCTGCACGTGACGTGGGTGGTGCTGAGCGCCCCCGGCGAACGCGCCATGGAGGCGCGCCGCAGCGCGAAGGCGCTGCTGCGCGGCGCCGCGTCGGTCGACCTGGTGCTGGGCGATTTCACCGACGCGCACTTCCCGGCCGAGTTCGCCCGGCTGAAGGCCTTTTTCGCCGACGTGGCCCGCCGAGGCACGCCCGACGTGGTGCTGACGCACCGGCTCGAAGACCGCCACCAGGACCACCGCCAGGTGGCCGAGCTGACCTGGCAGACGTGGCGTGACCAGTTGGTCCTCGAGTACGAGATCCCCAAGTACGAAGGCGACCTCGGCCAGCCGAACGTCTACGTGCCGCTGCCCGAGAAGGTGGCGCACCGCAAGGTCGAGCACCTGATGAAACACTTCGGCTCGCAGCGCTCGAAGGGCTGGTTCAGCGAGGCCACCTTCCGCGGCCTGATGGCGCTGCGCGGCATCGAATGCCGTGCACCGAGCGGCATGGCCGAGGCGCTGCACGCGCGCAAACTCGTCTTGTGACCCGGTTGGCGATCATCACCGGCACCTCGCGCGGGCTCGGCCAGGCGCTGGCGGCGCAGCTGCGCGCGCAGGGCTGGCACGTGGCGGGGCTGTCGCGCCAGGCGATCGAACCGGGCGACGTCGCCGTCGACCTGGCACGGCCGGCGATGCTGGCCCCGGCGTTCGACGCCGCGGTGCGCGGCGCCGGTCCCGCGCCGCTCACCGGGCTGCTGGTGGTGCACAACGCCGCTGCGATCGAGCCGATCGGCCCGACCGCGCAGCAGCCCACCGAGGCGATCGAGGCCGCGCTGGCGGTCAACCTGACCGCCGGCGTGCTGCTGTTCGCGCTGGCGACGGCGCGCTTCCAGTCGTTGCCCGGGCGCAAGGTGCTCGCGCAGGTGAGCAGCGGCGCGGCGCTGCGACCGCATGCCGGGCTGTCGCTGTACGCGGCCGCGAAGGCTGGGCTCGAGCAGCACCTGCGCGTGCTCGCGGTGGAACAGGCGATGCAGCCGCAGCCGTTCACCGCGGTGATCGTCGACCCCGGTGCGATGGACACGGCCATGCAGGCGACGCTGCGCGGCGCACCGCCCACCGCGCTGCCCGGCGCCGCCGAGCTGGCGCAACGCCAGCGGGGCGGCCAGCTCACCGCACCCGACGCCGTGGCGGCCTGGGCCGCGGCGCTGCTGCAGTCGCCCGCGCTGCGGGGCGGTGAGCGCTATCACCTGCGCGACGGCCTGCCCGCCTGACCTCGGCAGGGTGGCTCATCGAGTGAGCCACCGTGACAAGCGCCTGCTACGCGACGGCACACCTGCGACGGGGCGGCGCGGGTAAACCACACCCGTCCCAGAGGGACTGTGCCAGCACGGCGCGGCGAAAGTCCCGTGTTCATCGCCCCGAGCGCCTCGTCGATATCCCCCACAAGCGGAACGCGGCCCTGCACTGGCACGGCCGACGGTGGTCCGCGGATGTTCGACCCCTGATGGAGCGACGCGATGAGCCTCCCCCCTCTCACCCACGGCTGCTGGAAGCGGCTGGTCAGCGGCGGTGCCGCACGACTGAAGACCGATCAACTCGCGCTGCAGCTGCTGTGCAGCCGCATGGAGCGCAGCGACGCCCCGCTCGACAAACGGGTGGGCGAGGTGATGGCCTTCTTCACGCGCTTCGAGCGCATCCTCGGCCGCGAGATCGCGCAGCTGAACACCCTGTGAGGCACGACATGAACGACCTGATGACCCTCGACGCCGCCGCCCGCCTGATCGAGCACGGCACGCCCTGCTGCGTGGCCGGCGACCTCGAAGCCCTGCGCCAGTTGCCGCGCGGCGCCTGGATCGGCGGCAGCATCCCGTACTTCATGGGCTCGCAAGGCGGCGTGGTCGCCCGCGACCGGGTGTTCGTCACCGCACTGCCGCCCACGCCGGCCACGCGCTTCGAGACGCTGTCCGCCGAGCAGGTCGGCCAGGTGGTCGCCGACGGTCCCGAGCACGGCTACAGCATCGTCATCGTGCCGGGGGGCAGCCAGGCGCACGCCCGCTTCGCGCAGGACGCGTCCACCAGCGCCGAGGCGCTCTCGAAGCCGACGGTGGGCTGGGTCAGCGGCGTGCACCTGGACGAGCTGGCGACGGCCCGGCCGGTGGTGTTCGACGGCCGCACCGGCAAGGCCCACACCGACGGCCTGGTGGTCGCCCGTGTCGACCTGCCGGAGGACCGCCTCGCGGTGATCGAGATCGTCAACATCTTCGAGGCCGACGGCGGCGACGTGCTGCGCTTCGAGCGGGGCGGCTTCGAGATCGGCGAGGTGCTGGTCAACGGCGAGCGCTGCAGCTTTGCCGAGTACCTGCTGGCGCGCGGCAACGGCGACGGCCGGCTGCCGTTGGTCGGCAACTTCGGCGGCGCCTCGTTGAACGCCTCGGTGAAGCAGGTCGACAGCGCGGCCGGCCGGGTGGCGCTCTACGCCCCGGTGTTCCCCGGCGTCGACTACCACCTGGCCCGCCCGGTGGCCGACCACGTCGAGACCTTCCGCCGGCACACCGCCGACCGCTCGAACGACGGCGTGGTGTTCTCGTGCAACTGCATCCTGAACTTCGTCCACGGCCAGTTCGAAGGCCGATCGCTCGGCAACACGCCGACCGGCCCGGTGACCTTCGGCGAGATCGGCTACCAACTGTTGAACCAGACGCTGGTGTCGCTGCGGATCGTCTGACCGGACCGCCGACCCGCCGCGGCCGGCTCAGCGCCAGCGGTCGCGCAGGCGCGCGGCGAGGTCGACCCGCACGGCGGGCAGGTCGCCGCCGCCGATCGCCGCCTGGGCGCCCGGCGGCACCTGCGCGGCCATCTGCTCGAAGCAGGCCTTCACCGACGGCGTGATGAAACGCGACAGCGACGCGTAGACGTGGCGGTCGCCGAGGCGCGCCTGTTCGGTGACATAGAAGCGCTGCGGCGACAGCAGTGCCAGCCGCTCCTTCGCGCGGGTCATCGCCACATAGAGCAGCCGGCGCTCCTCGGCGACCTGCCGGGCGTCGCCGGTGCTCATTTCCGACGGGATGCAACCGTCGACGACGTTGAGCACCTGCACGGCGTTCCACTCCTGGCCCTTGGCGGAGTGGATGGTCGACAGGATCAGGTAGTCCTCGTCGAGGTGGGCCGGCCCGGACTCGTCGGTGGACGCCGCGGGCGGGTCGAGCGTGAGCTCGGTGAGGAAACGCTCGCGGCTCGCATAGCCGTTGGCGATCTGCGTGAGCTGCAGCAGGTCGGCCTGGCGCGCCGGGGCGTCATCGTGCAGGCGGTGCAGCAGCGGCAGGTACCAGGCGTTGACGGCCTCCAGATCGGCCGGCCAGGCGGACGACGCCCGCAGCGCCGTCCACAGCGCCTGGAACTGCGCCCAGTCGTCGCGCGCGGCCGCGGGCATCGCATGGCCGGCCAGCGCCTCGGCCGGGTGTGCCGCGGCGTCCATCGCATCGAGCAGCTTGCGCGCGTTGGCGGGCCCGATGCCGGGGATGAGCTGCGCGACGCGGAAGCCGGCCAGCCGGCTGCGCGGGTTCTCCGCCCAGCGCAGCACCGACAGCACATCCTTGACGTGGGTCGACTCCATGAACTTGAAGCCCCCGTACTTGACGAAAGGGATGCGCCGGCGCGTCAGCTCCACCTCCAGGGCGGCCGAGTGGTGGGCGGTGCGGAACAGCACCGCCTGCTGGCGCAGCCGCACGCCCTCCTCGCGCCAGGCCAGCACCTGGTCGGCCACCTGACGCGCCTGGCCCATCTCGTCGGGCACCGTGACGATGCAGGGGCGCGTGGCCGACGGTCGGTCGCTCCACAGCGTCTTCGCGAAGCGCTCCGGCGCCTCGGCGATCACGGCGTTCGAGGCGTCGAGGAGGGGCTGCGTCGAGCGGTAGTTGCGCTCCAGCGCGATCACGCGGGCAGGCTCGCCGAACTGCTGCGGGAAGTCGAGGATGTTGCGGACCTCGGCGGCGCGGAAGGAGTAGATCGCCTGCGCATCGTCGCCCACCACCGTGAGCCCCCGCCCGTCGGGCTTCAGCCCGCGCAGGATCGCGGCCTGCAGGCGGTTGGTGTCCTGGTATTCGTCGACCAGCACGTGGTCGAACCGCGCGGCGACGTGGCGCGCCAGCGCCGGCTCCTCCATCAGCGCCGACCAGTACTGCAGCAGGTCGTCGAAGTCGATGCTGTGCTGCTCGCTCTTCGCGGCGGCGTAGCCGGCGAACAGCGCCTTCAGCTCGGTCTCCCAGCCCAGGCACCACGGGAATGCCTCGCGCAGCACCTCGTCGACCGACCCCATGCTGTTCACCACCCGCGAGTAGATCGACAGGCAGGTGCCCTTCTGGGGAAACCGCTGCCTCGCCGCCGCCAGGCCCTGGGCCTGGCGCACGAGGTTCATCAGATCCTCTGCATCAGAGCGATCGAGCACGGTGAAATCCGCAGCCAAGCCCACCGCCTCGGCATACTGGCGCAGCAGCCGCGCCCCGATGCTGTGGAAGGTGCCGGCCCATGGCAGCGCCGGTGCGCGGGTGCCGGTGGGCAGGCCGAGCATCCGGTGCAGCAGTCGGCCCGCCCGTTCGACCATCTCCCCGGCGGCACGGCGGGAAAACGTCAGCAGCAGGAGCCGCTGCGGATCGGCGCCGCACTGCACCAGCCTCGCCACCCGCGTGGCCAGCGTCATCGTCTTGCCGCTGCCTGCCCCGGCGATCACCAGCAGCGGTCGGGCGTCGCCATCATCCCCATGGCAGACGGCCTCGCGCTGCGCTTCGTTGAGGACGTCCAACCCGATGGCCTGGGGAGACGGAGCGAGGACTGCAGCCATGACAGGACTGTACCTTTATCCAGCCCTGCAATGCCAAAGCCCGGGCATGCGGGTTGCCCCAAGCACCGCATCTCCACCGACACGAGGGACACCATGGGAACGGATCACATCGGACACATCCTGCTGGCGGCGGTGTTGGCCGCCGTGCTGGCTTTTGCCTCGCAACCGGCTGCGGCCAAGGGCTGCGTGAAGGGCGCCGTCGTCGGCGGCGTCGCAGGACATGTCGCCGGCAAACACGGCGCCATCAGCGCGGCGGCCGGGTGCGCCGTGGGTCACCACCAAGCGAAGAAGAAGGAAGAAGAGCAGCAGAAGCAGGCCCAGCAAGCCGCGCCCGCCGCTTCCCAATGACCGGCCACAAGACGTATTGATGCGTCGACCAAAGCAAAACGCCGATCACAAGGACCGGCGTTTTCTTTTGTTGGCGTGCCTTCAGGCTGCCAACGGTGTTTGGTTGCGGGAGTAGGATTTGAACCTACGACCTTTGGGTTATGAGCCCAACGAGCTACCAGACTGCTCCATCCCGCGACTGAGAAAGCTATTGTAGGCGAGAAATTCAAATCGACGCAAGCCTTTTGGCAAAAAAAAACCAGCCCGAGGGCTGGTTCCTTTTTGCGGCGCGCGCGGCTGCTTATTCAGCGGCCGGTGCAGCGGCGTCGGTCGACGCAGCGGCTTCGTCCACCTCAGGGCGGTCCACCAGCTCGACGTAGGCCATCGGCGCGTTGTCGCCGACGCGGAAGCCCATCTTCAGGATCCGCGTGTAGCCGCCCGGACGCGCCTGGTAGCGCGGGCCGAGCACGTCGAACAGCTTCACGACGACGTCGCGATCGCGGGTGCGGTTGAACGCCAGGCGCTTGTTGGCCAGCGTGGGTTCCTTGGCCAGCGTGAGCAGCGGCTCGACGACGCGGCGCAGTTCCTTGGCCTTCGGCAGCGTGGTCTTGATGGCTTCATGAGTCAACAGCGAGTTGGTCATGTTGCGCAGCATCGCCAGGCGGTGCTCGGAGGTACGGTTCAGTTTGCGGAGACCGTGACGGTGACGCATGGTGCTTTCCTTTCTTTATCAAAACCGGCGGCCGGATCAGGTACCACCGGGTGCACACATCGTGTTGAACGAAGCTGTCGCTGGATCAGCGCTTGTCGAGACCTTGGGGCGGCCAGTTCTCCAGGCGCGCACCAAGGGTCAAGCCACGCGAGGCCAGCACTTCCTTGATTTCGTTGAGGGACTTGCGGCCCAGGTTCGGCGTCTTCAGCAGCTCGGTTTCCGTGCGCTGGATCAGGTCGCCGATGTAGTAGATGTTTTCGGCCTTCAGGCAGTTGGCCGAACGCACCGTCAGCTCGAGCTCGTCGACCGGGCGCAGCAGGATCGGATCGAAGTTCTGCGCGCGCGGGGCCGGCTGGTCGAACGCGGCCAGCTCGTTGCCTTCCAGCTGCGCGAACACGGCCAGCTGCTCGACCAGGATCTTGGCCGAACCGCGGATCGCTTCTTCGGGCGAGATCGCGCCATTGGTCTCGATCTCGATGACCAGCTTGTCCAGGTCGGTGCGCTGCTCGACGCGGGCGCTCTCGACACGGTAGCTGACCCGCTTGACGGGCGAGAACGAGGCGTCGAGGACGATGCGGCCGATCGACTTGGTCGGCTCGTCGCCGTAGCGGCGCATCGTGCCGGGCACGTAGCCGCGGCCCTTTTCGACCTTGATCTGCATGTCCAGCTTGCCGCCCTGGGCCAGGTGCGCGATCACGTGGTCGGGGTTGATCACCTCGACGTCGTGCGGCGTCTGGATGTCGCTGGCGCGCACGGGGCCTTCGCCTTCCTTGCGCAGCACGAGCGTCACCTCGTCGCGGTTGTGCAGACGGAACACCACGCCCTTGAGGTTCAGCATGATGTGCACGACGTCTTCCTGCACGCCGTCGACGGTGGAGTACTCGTGGAGCACGCCGGCGATCGTCACTTCGGTGGGCGCGTAGCCGACCATCGACGACAGCAGCACGCGCCGCAGCGCGTTGCCCAGCGTGTGCCCGTAGCCGCGCTCGAAGGGCTCGAGCGTCACCTCGGCACGGTGGCCGCCGAGCGATTCGACGTTGATGGCTTTGGGCTTCAGCAGATTCGTTTGCATTGAGTGTTCCCGTCAATACCCTCGGCTCGTTACACCGATAAGGCTGATGGACCAACCGGGACTTGGAATGCGCCCCCCACGCCCGGCAAGCCGGAGGGCGTCGACGCCGGCACGGCCGAAGGCAGCCGTGCCGCGTCCATCAACTCACACCGATCAGCGCGAATACAGTTCGACGATCAGGTTTTCGTTGATGTCGGAACCGAAGGAGTCGCGGTCCGGCGTCTTCTTGAAGACGCCTTCCATCTTGGTGGCATCGACGGCCACCCAATCCGGCAGGCCGACCGATTCGGCCAGCTTCAGCGCGTCGATGATGCGCAGCTGCTTCTTCGACTTCTCGCGCACGGCGACGACGTCGCCCGCCTTGACCATGTACGAGGCGATGTCGACCTTCTTGCCGTTCACGGTCAGCGCCTGGTGCGACACCAGCTGGCGCGCTTCGGCGCGGGTCGAGCCGAAGCCCATGCGGTACACGACGTTGTCCAGGCGCGATTCCAGGATCGACAGCAGGTTCGCACCGGTGTTGCCCTTGCGACGCTCGGCTTCTTCGAAGTAGCGGCGGAACTGACGCTCCAGCACGCCGTACATGCGCTTGACCTTCTGCTTTTCACGCAGCTGGATGCCGTAGTCGGACGTGCGCGAGCCGGAGGTGCGACCGTGTTGACCGGGCTTCGAGTCGAACTTCGCTTTGTCGGCGATCGGACGACGCGCGCTCTTCAGGAACAGGTCGGTGCCTTCACGGCGGGAAAGTTTTGCCTTGGGGCCGAGGTAACGTGCCACTTTGAGTCCTTCGTTTCAATCTGACGCGGGGCCGGGCAAGGCGCCGCGCGAGTCCGGCAGCTTGTTTTGGATCTGTGCTCGGACGGTGGGCTTATGAAGAAGCCGAGGCTTCATGGAAAAGGCCGGCAGGGACAAGCCCGGCCGGCTGGCATGCGCCGAACCCGCGATGATAGCGCGTTCGGCGCGAAGAGCGTCGAATGCTCAGATGCGACGACGCTTCTGGGGACGGCAACCGTTGTGCGGCACCGGCGTCACGTCGGAGATCGAGGTGATGCGGATGCCCAGAGCGGCCAGGCCACGCACCGACGACTCGCGACCCGGGCCCGGGCCCTTGATCTTGACGTCGAGGTTCTTGATGCCCTGTTCCTGGGCAGCACGGCCAGCGGTCTCGGCTGCGACCTGGGCAGCGAACGGGGTCGACTTGCGCGAACCCTTGAAGCCCTGGCCACCGCTCGAGGCCCAGGACAGCGCGTTGCCCTGGCGGTCGGTGATCGTGATGATCGTGTTGTTGAAGGAAGCGTGCACGTGGGCAATGCCGTCCGCGATGTTCTTGCGGACCTTCTTGCTGACGCGACGCGCGGCGCTGTTGACGGGTGCTTTTGCCATGTTCGTACTCTCGTGCTCGTGCGATCAGCCGATCACTTCTTCAGGGCCGCCGCGCCCTTCTTCGGACCCTTGCGGGTACGGGCGTTGGTGCGGGTGCGCTGACCGCGCATCGGCAGACCACGGCGGTGACGGAAACCGCGGTAGCAGCCCAGGTCCATCAGGCGCTTGATGTTGATCGAGATCTCGCGACGCAGGTCGCCCTCGATCGTCAGGCGGCCGACTTCTTCCCGGAGCTTTTCCAGGTCGGAGTCGGTCAGGTCCTTGATCTTCTTGCTGTAGGCAATGCCGCACGCGTCGCAGATTTTCTGCGCCGTCGAGCGCCCGACGCCGTAAATCGAGGTCAGCCCGATTTCAGCGTGCTTGTGCGGCGGAATGTTGATACCAGCGATACGTGCCATGTGCGTGCCTTCTAGGATTCAGCGTGTGCAGCGGGGCTCAGCCCTGGCGCTGCTTGTGGCGGGGGTCGGTGCAAATCACGCGCACCACGCCATGGCGCCGGATGATCTTGCAGTTGCGGCAAATTCTCTTGACCGAGGCCGAGACTTTCATCGTGTTCTCCTACTGTGCGACCGTTGCCGGCCGCCGCTTCAATTCCAAAACTCTGTGCTGCTGGGTTGCTTCGCTCGCTTCGCGGGGACCGGGTGTCAACCCGCCTTGAAGCTCGCCTTCTTGAGCAGGTTCTCGTACTGCTGCGACATCACGTACGACTGCACCTGCGCCCAGAAGTCCATCGTGACGACCACGATGATCAGCAGGGACGTGCCGCCGAAGTAGAAAGGAACGTTGTACTTCAGGACCAGGAACTCCGGCAGCAGGCACACCAGCGTGATGTACACCGCGCCACCGAGCGTCAGCCGGGCGAGGATCTTGTCGATGTAGCGTGCCGTCTGCTCGCCGGGACGGATCCCGGGAACGAACGCCCCGCTCTTCTTCAGGTTGTCCGCCGTCTCACGGCTGTTGAAGACCAGCGCCGTGTAGAAGAAGCAGAAGAACACGATCATCGCCGCGTACAGCAGCACGTAGATCGGCTGACCGGGCGACAGCGCCGACGAGATGTCCTTGAGCCAGTGCAGGCGGTCACCGGTGGCGAACCAGCCCACCACCGTGGCCGGCAGCAGGATGATCGACGACGCGAAGATCGGCGGGATCACGCCCGACATGTTGATCTTCAGCGGCAGGTGCGACGACTGGCCTCCGTAGACCTTGTTGCCGACCTGGCGCTTCGCGTAGTTGACCAGGATCTTGCGCTGGCCGCGTTCGACGAACACGACGGCGAAGGTCACCAGCACGACGATCGCGACGATCAGCAGCGCGACGATCACGCTCATCGCCCCGGTGTTCACCAGGTTCAGCAGGCCGCCAATCGCATTGGGCAAGCCGGCCGCGATGCCGCCGAAGATCAGGATCGAGATGCCGTTGCCCAGACCGCGCTCGGTGATCTGCTCACCCAGCCACATCAGGAACATCGTGCCAGCCGTGAGGCTGATGATGGCCGTGACGCGGAACAGCACGCCCGGATCGATCACCAGGCCGGGCGAGCCTTCCAGCGCGAGGGCGATGCCCATCGACTGGAAGATCGCCAGGCCGAGCGTGCCGTAGCGGGTGTACTGCGTGATCTTGCGACGGCCGGACTCGCCTTCCTTCTTCAGTGCTTCCAGCGACGGCAGCACGTGGGTCATCAGCTGCATGATGATCGACGCCGAGATGTACGGCATGATCCCCAGCGCGAAGACCGTGAAGCGCGACAGCGCACCGCCCGAGAACATGTTGAACAGGTTCAGGATGCCGCCCTGCTGGCCCTTGAACAGCTGCGCGAGCTGGTCCGGGTTGATGCCGGGCACCGGGATGTGCGCGCCGATGCGGTAGACCACCAGCGCCAGCAGCAGGAACACCAGCCGGCGACGCAGGTCGCCGAACTTGCCGCTGCGGGCCAGTTGAGTCGCGTTTTGGGTCGCCACGTGTCGCCTTAGCTCAGTGCTTGCTCGGTCAGGACGATCAAGCCTCGGCAGCCGCCACCGAGCCGCCAGCGGCTTCGATCGCAGCCTTGGCACCGGCGGTCGCGCCGATGTCCTTCAGCTTGACGGCCAGGGTCAGTTCGCCGGAGCGGATGACCTTGACGTTGCGCACCAGTTCGCCGATCAGGCCGGCTTGCTTCAGCGCCAGCAGGTCGACTTCCGGCAGGCCGAGCTTCTGCAGCTGGCCGAGGGTGACCTCGCCGTTGTACTTCAGCAGGGCCGACTTGAAGCCACGCTTGGGCAGGCGGCGCTGCAGCGGCATCTGGCCGCCTTCGAAGCCGACCTTGTGGTAGCCGCCGGCACGCGAGTGCTGACCCTTGTGACCGCGACCCGCGGTCTTGCCCAGGCCAGAACCGATGCCACGACCGACGCGGCGACGCGCCTTCTTCGAGCCTTCGGCCGGCTTGATGGTGTTGAGTTCCATGATGTGCTCTAACCTTGCCGCCCGCTCACAGCACCTTGACCAGGTACGCGACGGTGTTGATCATGCCGCGCACCGAAGGCGTGTCTTCCAGGACGGCTTCGCTGTTCAGGCGACGCAGGCCGAGACCACGCACGGTGTCACGGTGGGCTTGTTTGGTGCCGATCACGCTGCGAACCAGCTTGACCCGCACGGTCTTCTTTTCAGACATGTTGGACTCCAGTCTTCAACGAGATCAGTTGAAGATCTCTTCGACCGTCTTGCCGCGCTTGGCCGCGATCTGCGACGGGGTCACCGCACGCGAGATGGCGTCGAACGTGGCACGCACCATGTTGTAGGGGTTCGTCGAACCGTGGCTCTTGGCCACGATGTCGGTCACGCCCAGCACTTCGAACACGGCACGCATCGGGCCGCCGGCGATGATGCCGGTACCGGCAGGCGCCGGGGCCAGCAGCACCTTGGCTGCGCCGTGCTCGCCGATGATGTTGTGGTACAGCGTGCCGTTCTTCAGCGGCACCTTCACCATGTTGCGGCGGGCCTGTTCCATGGCCTTCTGCACGGCCACCGGCACTTCACGCGCCTTGCCCTTGCCCATGCCGACACGGCCGTCGCCGTCGCCCACCACGGTCAGTGCCGCGAAACCCATGATCCGACCGCCCTTGACCACCTTGGTCACGCGGTTCACCTGGATCATCTTCTCGCGCATCCCGTCGTCGCGACCTTCGTCCGCCACCTTGGGTTGAAACTTCGCCATTGCTGTTTCCTTCGTTTCGCCGTGGGCGGCTTAGAACTGCAGACCGGCTTCGCGAGCCGCTTCCGCCAGGGCCTTGACACGGCCGTGGTAAGCGAAACCCGAGCGATCGAACGCCACGCGCTCGACGCCAGCGGCCTTGGCCTTCTCGGCGATGCGCTTGCCCACCACCTGCGCGGCGGCGACGTTGCTGCCCTTGCCACCCAGGGAGTCGCGGACTTCCTTCTCGGCGGTCGAGGCCGAGGCGAGCACCTTGCCGCCATCGGCGGAGATCACGCTCGCGAAGATGTGCTGGTTGGACCGGAACACGGTCAGGCGCACGGCGCCTTGCAGCGCGATGCGGGCACGGGTCTGGCGCGAACGGCGCAGACGCTGAGCTTTTTTGGTCAACATGCTGCCGCTCCTTACTTCTTCTTGGTTTCCTTGATCACCACGCGCTCATTGGCGTAGCGGATCCCCTTGCCCTTGTAGGGCTCGGGCGGACGGAAAGCGCGGACTTCGGCAGCCAGCTGACCGACGACCTGGCGGTCGGCACCCTTGATCAGGATTTCCGTCTGGCTCGGCGTTTCCACCTTGATGCCAGCCGGCATTTCCTTGACGACCGGATGCGAGAAGCCGATCTGCAGGTTCAGCTTCTGGCCCTGGGCCTGGGCACGGAAGCCCACGCCGACCAGGGTCAGCTTCTTCTCGAAACCCTTGCTGACGCCGTTGACCATGTTGGCCAGCAGCGCGCGGGTGGTGCCCCACATCGCGCCCGCAGCGGCCGAATCGTTCGCGGCAGCGACGGTCAGCTTGCCGTTTTCGGAGGCGATGCTGACCAGCGGGTTGATCGGAGCGGTCAGGGTGCCCAGGGCGCCCTTCACATTGATTTGGTTGCCGGAGATCGACACGTCCACGCCTTGGGGGACGGTCACCGGCGACTTGCCAACACGTGACATGATTCGTGGCTCCCGTTTAGGCGACGTAGCACAGCACTTCACCGCCGATGCCGGCAGCGCGTGCTTTGCGGTCGGTCATCACGCCCTGCGGCGTGGTGACGATGGCAACACCCAGGCCGTTCATCACGCGGGGGATGTCGTTGCGGCCCTTGTAGACGCGCAGGCCGGGACGGCTGACACGCTCGATGCGTTCGATGACGGGACGGCCGGCGTAGTACTTCAGCGCGATTTCCAGCTGGGGCTTGCCGTCTTCCGACTTCACCTGGAAGCCGTCGATGTAGCCTTCGTCCTTCAGGACTTGGGCGATGGCGACCTTCAGCTTCGAGGAAGGCATCACGACGTTGGTCTTGTCGACTTGCTGGCCGTTGCGAATACGGGTCAGCATGTCCGCGACCGGATCACTCATGCTCATGGAGAAACTCCTGTTCGTGCGCTAGCGGACGAGAATTACCAGCTCGCCTTGACGACACCAGGGATGTCGCCACGGAAGGCCAGCTCACGAATCTTGGTACGGCCCAGGCCGAACGTGCGGAAGGTGCCACGCGGACGACCGGTCATGCCGCAGCGGTTGCGCAGGCGGGTCGGGTTGGCGTTGCGCGGCAGCTTCTGCAGTGCCAGGCGCGCTTCGTAACGCTCTTCGTCCGACTTGCTCGCGTCGTCGATGATCGCCTTCAGTTCCGCGTACTTCTTGGCGAACTTGGCGACCAGCTTCTCGCGCTTTTCTTCGCGCTGGATGAGGGAGACTTTAGCCACGTGCGACCTCAGTTCTTGAACGGGAATTTGAAGGCAGCCAGCAGCGCCTTGCACTCGTCGTCGGACTTCGCCGACGTCGTGATGCTGATGTTCAGACCACGCAGCGCATCGACCTTGTCGTACTCGATCTCGGGGAAGATGATCTGTTCTTTGACGCCGATGTTGTAGTTGCCACGGCCATCGAACGAACGGCCCGACACGCCGCGGAAGTCCCGCACGCGCGGCAGCGCGATGGTGACGAAGCGGTCGAGGAATTCGAACATCTGCACGCCACGCAGCGTGACCATGCAGCCGATGGGCACGTTCTCGCGGATCTTGAAACCCGCGATGGCCTTGCGCGACTTGGTGATCACGGGCTTCTGGCCGGCGATCTTGGTCAGGTCGCCGACGGCGTTGTCCATGACCTTCTTGTCCGCCACCGCTTCGCTCACGCCCATGTTCAGCGTGATCTTTTCGAAGCGCGGCACTTCCATCACCGACTTGTAGCCGAACTTGGCCACCAGGTCGGGCACCACTTTTTCGCGGTAATAAGCTTGCAAACGAGCCATGTGATTCCCCGACTCAGGCCTTGATCTCGTCGCCGCTGGACTTGAAGACACGAACCTTCTTGCCGTCAGCGAGCAACTTGATACCCACGCGATCCGCCTTGCCCGTCGCCGGGTTGTAGATCGCCACGTTCGATTGTTGGATCGGCATCGTCTTGTCGACCACGCCGCCGGTCGTGCCCTTCATCGGGTTCGGGCGGACATGGCGCTTGACCACGTTGATGCCCTCGACCACGACACGCTGTTCGTCGACACGCGACGACACCTTGCCGCGCTTGCCCTTGTCGCGACCCGTCAACACGATGACTTCGTCGCCAGTGCGAATCTTGTTCATGACTGGAATCCTTCGCCTGCGGCTCAGAGGACCTCGGGGGCCAGCGACACGATCTTCATGAAGCGCTCGCCACGCAGTTCGCGCGTGACGGGGCCGAAGATGCGGGTGCCGATCGGCTCGAGCTTGGCGTTCAGCAGCACGGCGGCGTTGCCGTCGAACTTGACCAGCGAGCCGTCCTGGCGGCGCACGCCCTTGGCGGTACGCACCACCACGGCGTTGTAGACCTCGCCCTTCTTCACGCGACCACGGGGGGCCGCTTCTTTGATACTGACCTTGATGACGTCGCCGATGCCGGCATAGCGACGCTTGGAGCCGCCGAGCACCTTGATGCACATGACGCTCTTCGCGCCAGTGTTGTCCGCGACGTCGAGCCGCGATTGCATTTGGATCATGTCATGTTCCCAACTTAACCATTCACCACCACCAAACAACAGCTCGGCAGCCGGATCACGGTCAGTCTTGGGCCCGTAGTCATCCAGGTGAGCCCCAAGGAGAACCCTCAGGCCACCCACCCGGCTGGAATTTGGGGCGGAAACTTTTGATGTGTCCAGACGAACGCCGAAACGCCATCAAAAGCGAAGTCCGCGATTGTGAGGGATCGCGGATCCGATGTCAACAGTGTGCCGTCAACCCTCGCGCCGCAGCGCGGGGAACAGGATCACGTCGCGGATGCTGGGGGAGTCGGTCAGCAGCATCATCAGGCGGTCGATGCCGATGCCGCAGCCGCCGGTGGGGGGCATGCCGTACTCGAGGGCGCGGATGAAGTCGGCGTCGTAGAACATCGCCTCGTCGTCGCCGGCCTCCTTGTTGGCCACCTGGGCCTGGAAGCGCGCGGCCTGGTCCTCGGCGTCGTTCAGCTCCGAGAAGCCGTTGCCGAACTCGCGGCCGGTGATGAACAGCTCGAAGCGCTCGGTGATCGCCGGGTTGGTGTCGGAGGCCCGCGCCAGCGGGCTCACCTCCACCGGGTAGTCGGTGATGAAGGTGGGCTGCCAGAGCTTCTCTTCCACCGCCGCCTCGAACAGGCCGAACTGCAGCTCGGCGAGCTTCCAGTGCGCCGGCGGCTCCTCGCCGAGCGACTTCAGCCTGGCGCGCAGCACCGCGGCGTCGTCGGCTTCGGCCGCGCTCAGGCCGGCGTGCTGGACCAGCGAGTCGCGCACCGACAGGCGGGCGAACGGCTCGTCCAGGTGCACTTCCTTGCCGGCGTACACCACGCGAGCCGAACCGGTGGCCGTCACCGCCGCGTGGCGCAGCAGCTGTTCGGTGAAGTCCATCAGGTCGTGGTGGTGCCAGTACGCCGCGTAGAACTCCATCATCGTGAATTCCGGGTTGTGCCGGACGCTGATGCCTTCGTTGCGGAAGTTGCGGTTGATCTCGAACACGCGCTCGAAGCCGCCGACGACCAGCCGCTTCAGGTAGAGCTCGGGCGCGATGCGCAGGAACATCTCCTGGTCGAGCGCGTTGTGGTGCGTGACGAACGGGCGGGCGTTCGCCCCCCCGGGAATCGGGTGCAGCATCGGCGTCTCGACCTCGAGGAAACCGTGGTCGACCATGAACTGGCGGATGCCGGAGACGGCCTTGCTGCGCGCGCGGAAGCGCACCCGCGACGTGTCGTCGGTGATCAGGTCGACGTAGCGCTGGCGGTACTTCTGTTCCTGGTCGGTCATGCCGTGGAACTTGTCCGGCAGCGGGCGCAGGCTCTTGGTCAGCAGGCGCAGCGTGGTGACCTTGATCGACAGTTCGCCGGTCTTGGTGCGGAACAAGGTGCCCTCGGCGCCGAGGATGTCCCCCAGGTCCCAGTGCTTGAACGCGGCCAGCACGTCGGGGCCGACGTTGTCCTGCGTGATGTAGAGCTGGATGCGGTCGTGGCCGTCCACCGAGCCGTCCTGCAGCGTCGCGAAGCAGGCCTTGCCCATCACGCGCTTCAACATCATGCGGCCGGCCACGCTGGCCTTCACCGGCGCGGCCTCCAGCTGCTCGCCGCTGGTGTCGGCATGTGCGCGGTGCAGCGCGGCGGCGCGGTCGGCGGGTTTGAAGTCGTTGGGGAACGCGGCAGCGCCGGTGGCCTTGGCCTGCTGGCGGATCGCGGCGAGCTTCTCGCGCCGTTCGGCGATCAGCTGGTTGTCATCGGTGGGGGCCGCGGGGGCGGGCTGCGCGGGAATGTGGGCGGTCATCGTGTGCTCGTTCTTGCTGCCGCAATTTTAGGCGGGCGAGGGCCCGCTGCCGCCCACTCCTAGAATGTGCGGTTCCATGACGGCTGCCCACTTCATCACCGATCGCATCACCGATCGCAAGATCCGCTTCGCGCTCGTCGGCTGCGGGCGCATCAGCAAGAACCATTTCCAGTCGCTCGCGCAGCATGCCGGGCGCGCCGAATGGGTGGCCGTGTGCGACCACCAGCCGGCCCGCGCCGAGGCCGCGGCGCAGGCCACCGGGGCGCCGGCCTTCACGTCGCTCGATGCGATGCTGGCCGGCAGCGAACCGGACATCGTCGTGCTCACCACGCCCAGCGGGCTGCACCCGCGCCAGGCGATCCGCTGCGCGCAGGCCGGCCGCCACGTGCTGAGCGAGAAGCCGATGGCCACCAAGTGGGACGAGGGCATGGCGATGGTGCGTGCCTGCCGCGACGCCGGCGTGAAGCTGTTCGTCGTCAAGCAGAACCGCCTGAACCCGACGATGCAGCGCCTGAAGGCGGCGATCGACGCGCGCCGCTTCGGCCGCATCGCGATGGTCAACGTCAACGTCTTCTGGACCCGCCCGCAGAGCTACTACGACGAAGCGCCCTGGCGCGGCCGCTGGGACCTCGACGGCGGCGCCTTCATGAACCAGGCCAGCCACTACGTCGACATGGTCGACTGGCTGGTCGGCCCGGTCGACAACGTGCACGCGTACACCGCCACGCTGGGGCGCGACATCGAGGCCGAGGACACCGGCGTGATGAGCCTGCGGCTGCGCTCCGGCGGGCTGGCCAGCATCAACGTGACGATGCTGACCCACGGCCAGAACTTCGAGGGCAGCATCACGATCCTGGGCGAGCGCGGCACGGTGCGGGTCGGCGGGGTGGCGCTCAACGAGGTGCAGCACTGGCAGTTCGACGACACCCGCCCGGAGGACGCCGAGATCACCAGCGCCAGCTACGCCACCGCGTCGGTGTACGGCCACGGCCACCCGCTCTACTACCGCAACGTGATCGACACGCTGCAGGGGCTGAGCCATGCCGAGGTCGACGGCTACTCCGGCCTGCGCTCGCTCGAGGTGATCATCGCGGCGTACCGCTCGGCACGCGATGGCGTGCGGGTCGGGCTGCCGCTGGTGTTCTGAGCATCACCACGGCCGTACCGATGCCGGGCCTGCTGCGCGCCAGCCTGACGCTGCTGGCCGGCGGCGCGCTGGCGCAGGCGCTGCCGCTGCTGCTCGGGCCGCTGCTGACGCGGCTGTACACGCCGGCCGAGTTCGGCGTCTACCAGCTCTTCATCGCGGTGGCGGCGAACCTGGCGGTGGTGGCCTGCGGCCGCTATGAGTTTGCGCTGCCGATGGCACGCGACGAGGCCGAGGCCGACCGCCTGCGCCGCCTCGCGCTGCGCATCGGCGCGGCCGTCGCGACGGTGGCGCTGCTGGCCGGCACCGCCTGGGCGGTGTTGCGCCGCCAGGCGTGGCCGCTGTGGCTCGGGCCGGCGGTGGCTGCGCTGGGGCTGGTGTCGCTGGCCACGCTGTGGGCCACGCGCCAGCAGCGCTTTCGCGAAATGGCCTGGGCCCGGGTGCTGCAGCACGGCGGCGGCGCCGCGGGGCAGGTGCTGGCCGGCAGCTGGCAGGCTGGCGTGCACGGGCTGATCGTCGCCCCGCTGGTCGCGATCGCCGCCGCCACGGCCTGCCTGCGGCTGCCGCTGCGGCCCGGTGACGCCACCGGCCTGCGCGAGACGGCCAAGCAGCACCGCGACTTCCCGCTGCTCAACACGCCGCATGCCTTCGCCGGCGCGCTGCAGGACACCCTCGCGCTGGTGCTGCTCACCGCCTGGCTGGGCCCGGCCGCCGCGGGCTTCTGGGGCCTGGCGCTGCGGTACCTGAAGGCGCCCGCCACGCTGGTGGGCGGCGCGGTGTCGCAGGCGCTCTACCCGCGCCTCACGCAGCAGGGCCCGGGCGCCACGCCGGCGGCCCGGGCCGCGGTGCGCCAGGTGATGCTGGCCCTCGGCGCCGCGGCTGCGCTGCTGGTGCTGGTGCTGTGGAGCGCCGGGCCGTGGTTGTTCGCGCGCCTGTTCGGGCCGGACTGGCACGACACCGGCCTGCTCGCCCGCGCGCTGGCGCTGTACGTCGGCGCGCACTTCGTCGCCTCGCCGCTGGCCGTGGTGACGATGGCCTGGGGCGCGCAGGCGTGGGCGCTGCGGCTCGCGCTGGCCGGGCAGGTCGTCTTCATCGCCGCGCTGGCGGCCGGCCTGCATTGGGGCGGGCTGGCCGGCGCCGGCTGGGCGGTGTCGCTTGCGATGGCGCTGTACTTCGGGTTCTACTTCGCGCGCCTGGCCACCTGGCCGGTGTCCCACCCCTCCACCGGAGACCGTTCGTGAATCCCTGGCGGGCACGGCTGAACCGCTGGCGCCGCCGCCTCGTGCAGCGCCTGCTCTACCGCATCGTCTTCGGCGAACGATCGCAGGGCGAGTGGCGCCCGTACACGCGCGTGTCGCCGGCCACCTGCATCGACCACGACGAGCACCTCGCGCTGGGCGACCACGTCTACATCGGGCCGTTCAACTTCATCGAAGCCTCCGGCGGCATCACGATCGACGAAGGCGTGCAGATCACGACGCACTGCACGCTCGTCACGCACAGCTCGCACCGGGCGATGCGGCTGCTCGGCCGCGACTTCGTGCACTGGCCGGCCGGCCACGAACGGCCCGGCTGGGTCAGCGGGCCGATCCACATCGGTGCCTACAGCTTCATCGGCCCGCACAGCCTGATCGAGGCCGGCAGCGTGCTCGGCCGCGGCACCATCGTCTGCGCCGGCTGCCACGTGCGCGGCGAGTTCCCGGACTTCGCGGTGCTCGAGGGCCGGCCGGCGCGCATCGTCGGCGACAGCCGCCGCCGCGACCTGCCGTACCTGCAGGACCACCCGTCGCTGCACCCCGCCTACATGGCCTGGGCCGGCGAGGACGAGCGCACATGACCGCCCCCTCGTTGCGCCTGGCGCTCATCGGCGACGCGCAGAGCCCGCACCTGCTCAAGTGGGCCCGCGCGCTGGCCCCGCGGGTCGAGCTGTGGGTGGCGTCCAGCCGCGGTTTCCTGCCCGGCTTCGATGGCCTGGTGCCGAGCTGGCGCCGCCTCGCCCTGGAGGCGCCGATCAATGCCGGCGGCGGCAACATCGCGTTGATCAAGCGGCTGCCGGAACTCGGCCGCTGGCTGCAGCAGGTCGATGCCGACTGGCTGCACCCGCACTACCTGACCTCGCACGGCACGCTTGCGTGGGCGGCGAAGAAGGGCTTCCGGCTGCGCGCGCGCATCGTCGGCTCGGCCTGGGGCAGCGACATCCTGGTCACCCCCCAACGCGGCCTGGCGTGGCGCTGGCTCACCTCGCAGGTGCTGCGCGGCTGCACGCTGACCACCAGCGACTCGCAGCACATGGCGCACGAGATGCAGCGCCTGGGCGCCGGCGAGGTGATGGTGTTCCCGTTCGGCCTGGAGCGGCTGCCGCCACCGTCGCCCGGCAAGGAGCCGTGGCTGTTCTTCGCCAACCGCGGGCTGGAGCCGATCTACCGGCCCGACCGCGTGATGCAGGTCTTTTCGGCGATCGCATCGGCCAACCCGCACGCCCGGCTGGTGGTGGCCAACGACGGCTCGCTCGGCCAGCCGATGCGCGAATGGACCGCGGCGCAGCCGGGGCTGCGCGACCGTGTGCAGTTCGTCGGCCGCCTCGAGGCGCACGAACAGGCGCAGTGGTACGCCCGCGCGAACTGGTACCTGAGCCTGCCGGCCAGCGACTCGGTGTCGGTCTCGGTGCTGGAGGCGATGGCGCACGGCTGCCTGCCCATCCTGTCGGACCTGCCGGCCAACCACGAGCTGATCAGCGAAGACAGCATCGGCATGATCCTGCCCGACGGCGCGGTGCCCGACCCGACCGCGCTGCAGCGCCTGGCACAGCTCGGCCCGGAGATCGCCCGCGCGAACCGTGCCTGGGTGCAGGCCCACGGGCTGTTCCCGCCGGCGGTCGCGGCCTTCCTGAAACGCCTGCACGAACTGACGCCGGCAGCACCGCCTTGAACATCCTCTACCTGAACCACTACAGCGGCGGCCCGGCCTTCGGCATGGAGTACCGGCCGTACTACCTGTCGCGCGAATGGGTGCGCGCCGGCCACCGTGTGCGCATCGCCGCGGCGAGCTTCTCGCACGTGCGCTCGCGCCAGCCCGAGGCCGTCACCGCGCCGCGCGTCGACCTGATCGACGGCATCGAGCACCACTGGTTCCCCACGCCGGCCTACCAGGGCAACGGCATCGGCCGGGTGATGAACATCTGGGCCTACTGCCGCGGCGTGTGGGCCGCGTCGCGCGAGATCGCGCGCGAGTTCAAGCCCGACCTCGTCATCGCCTCCAGCACCTACCCGATGGACATCTGGGTGGCCAAGCGCTTCAAGCGCCTGTGCGGTGCGCCGGTGGTGTTCGAGGTGCACGACCTGTGGCCGCTTTCGCCGATCGAGCTGAACGGCATGTCGCCGCGGCATCCGTTCATCCGGCTGGTGCAGTGGGCCGAGGACACCGCCTACCGCGATGCCGACGTGGTGGTGTCGATGCTGCCCAAGGTCGAGGCCTACATGACCTCGCGCGGGCTCGACGCCGCCAAGCTGGCCATCGTGCCGAACGGCATCTCGCCCGAGGACTGGGCCGCCCCACCCGCGCCGCTGCGCGAGGACATCGCCGCCGTGATCGCCCAGGCCCGCGCCGCCGGCCGCACCGTGGTGGGCTACGCCGGCTCGATGGGGCTGCCCAACGCGCTGGACCACTTGCTCGACGCCGCGAAGCGCCTGCATGCTGCGCCGATCCAGCTCGTGCTGATCGGCGACGGCCACGAACGTGCGCGCCTCGTGCAGCGGGTGCAGGCCGAGGGCATCGCCAACGTGGCGATGCTGCCGCCGGTGCCCAAGGCGATGATCCCGAGCTTCCTTCACGCCATCGACATCGCCTACATCGGCTGGCAGCGCACGCCGATCTACCGCTTCGGCATCGCGCCCAACAAGCTGATGGACTACATGATGGGCGGCTGCGCGGTGCTGCACTCGGTGGAGGCCGGCAACGACCCGGTGGCCGAGGCCGGCTGCGGGCTGACGGTCGCACCGGAGTCGCCCGCGGCCATCGCCGCCGGCCTGCAGGCCTTGGCCGCCCGCCCGCCCGAAGAACGCCGCGCGATGGGCCAGCGCGGCCGCGCCTTCGTGCTCGAGCACCACACCTACCCGGTGCTGGCACGCCGTTTCCTCGACGCGGTACGGCAGCGCGTGCCCGGGCTCACACCATGAGCCACCCGCCGCACGATGAGCCGGCCGCCGTCGCGCAGCGCTACGCACGGCGTGACGGCCATGACCGCTACAGCATGCTGCGGCCGGAGGTATGGCTCAGCGTGCAGGAACGTCAGCGCGCGATGCTGCAGCTGTTCCGCCGGCACGGTCTCACCGACCTGCCGTCGCTGCGGCTGCTCGAAGTGGGCTGCGGCGCCGGCGACAACCTGCTGGAGCTGATCCGCACCGGCTTCGCGCCGGCCCGCGTGCAAGGCGCCGAGCTGCTGCCCGCGCGGCTGCAGCAGGCCCGCGAGCGCCTGCCCGCCGCCGTCACGCTGCACGGCGGCGACGCCAGCACGCTGCCGCTCGCGCCGGCCAGCCTGGACATCGTCTTCCAGTCCACCGTGTTCTCGTCGCTGCTCGACGATGCCTTCCAGCAGCGCCTGGCCGACGCGATGTGGCGCTGGGTGCGCCCCGGCGGCGGCGTGCTGTGGTACGACTTCACGGTGGACAATCCGCGCAACGCCGACGTGCGTGGCGTGCCGCTGGCGCGCGTGCGCGCGCTGTTCCCACAGGGTCGGCTCCACGCGCGGCGCGTCACGTTGGCTCCCCCGCTGGCCCGCCTGGCCTGCCGCTGGCACCCGGCGCTTTACCCCCTGCTGAACACCCTGCCGCCGCTGCGCACGCACCGGCTGGCGTGGATCGAGAAACCGACATGAGTGCCCTGCCCTTCCTGCCCTACGCCCTGCCCGAGATCGGCGACGACGAGATCGCCGAGGTGGTGGACACGCTGCGCTCGGGCTGGGTGACCACCGGGCCGAAGGCGCGGCGCTTCGAGGAGGACTTCGTCGCGTTCCTCGGCGACCCGTCGCTGCAGGCGGTGGCGGTGAACTCGGCCACCGCCGGGCTGCACCTGGCGCTCGAGGCGGTGGGGGTCGGCCCCGGCGACGAGGTCATCACCACCACGCACACCTTCACCGCCACCGCCGAGGTGGCGCGCTACCTCGGTGCCGACGTGAAGCTGGTCGACATCGACCCCGCCACGCTGAACATCGACGCGAGGGCGATCGAAGCCGCGATCACGCCGCGCACCAAGGCGCTGCTGCCCGTGCACTACGGCGGCCTCGCGGCCGACATGCCGGCGATCCTGGACATCGCGCGCCGCCACGGCCTGAAGGTCGTCGAGGACGCCGCGCACGCGCTGCCCACCACCAGCGGCGGGGCGCTGGTGGGCACGCTGCAGAGCGACGCCACGGTGTTCAGCTTCTACGCCAACAAGACGATGACCACCGGTGAAGGCGGCATGCTGGTGACGCGCGATCCGGCGCTGGCCGCGCGTGCACGGGTGATGCGGCTGCACGGCATCAACCGCGACGCCTTCGACCGCTTCACCGCCAAGGTGCCGAGCTGGTACTACGAGATCGTCGCGCCGGGCTTCAAGTACAACCTCACCGACATCGCCGCGGCGCTCGGCCTGCACCAGCTCAGGCGCGTGCGCGCCTTCCAGGAGCGCCGCGCCGCGCTGGCCGACCGCTACGACCGCCTGCTCGCCGACCTGCCGCTGACGCTGCCTCCGCGCCCCGCCGCCGGCGACCTGCACGCCTGGCACCTCTACGCGGTGCGCCTCACCGACGCCGCCCCGATCGCGCGCGACGCGCTGATCGAGGCGCTGTTCGCCGCCGGCATCGGCTGCAGCGTGCACTACATCCCGCTGCACCAGCACCCGTACTGGCAGGAGCGCTACCAGCTGCGCGCAGAAGACTTCCCGCACAGCCAACACGCCTTCGAGCGCATGGTCAGCCTGCCGCTGTACACCCGCATGCAGGACGAGGACGTCGACCGCGTGGCCGCGGCCCTCGCCGCCGCGTTCGGCTGAGCGAAAGAGCGACAATCGACTGCCAGATGCCGGGAGACCCCATGCCCACCGAAGTGCTGTTCACTGTCGAAGATGCGCCCGAAGGCGGTTTCGTCGCACGTGCGCTCGGCCACGCCATCTTCGTGCAGGCGGAGGACGCCGCCAGTTTGCGGGAGCAGGTGCGCGATGCTGTGAGCTGCCACTTCGATCCCGAGCACAAGCCCCGCATCATCCGTCTGCATTACGTCCGCGACGAGGTGCTGGCCGCGTGAAGCTGCCGCGCGATCTCTCCGGTGCCGAGCTGGCGCGTGCCCTGGCGAAAGAAGGCTACGCGGTCACACGCCAGACCGGCAGTCACCTGCGGCTGACACTCACGGCCGAGCCACAGCACCACATCACGATCCCGGCCCACGTGCCGCTGAAAGTCGGCACGCTGGCCGCGATCCTCGCTGAAGTGGCCCAGCGGCTGCAAACCGACCGCGACGCCCTGCTCGCCCGCCTGAAGCTGTGATCGCCAAGCGCTGCCTGGACGTGCTGGTGGCCAGCGCCGGCCTGCTGCTGCTCGGACCGCTGCTGGTGGGCGTGGCCGTCGCCATCAAGCTCGACTCGCCCGGCCCGGTGTTCTTCCGCCAGGTGCGGGTGGGCCGGCACGGCCGGGAGTTCCGCATCCACAAGTTCCGCACGATGGTGGCGCAGCAGGACGACCGGCGGCAGCGCCAGATCACGGTCGGCGAAGACCCGCGCATCACCCGCGTGGGCGCCTGGCTGCGCCGCACCAAGGTCGACGAACTGGCGCAGTTCATCGACGTGCTGCAGGGCACGATGAGCCTGGTGGGGCCGCGGCCCGAGGTGCCGCGCTACGTGGCGCTGTACCCGGCGGCGCTGCGCGAGCGGGTGCTGTCGGTCAAGCCCGGCATCACCGACCTGGCCTCGCTGGCCTATCGCGACGAGAGCACCCTGCTGGCCCGGGCCGCCGACCCGGAGCGCGAGTACGTCGAGGTGGTCATGCCGGCCAAGCTGGCGATGGCGGCGCGCTACGCGGAGCACCCGACCGTCGCCGGCGACCTGGTGATCCTCTGGCGGACGCTCGGCATCCTGCTCGGCTTGCACAAGTGAACCCATGTTCTGGCAACACCTCGACACCCTGCTGACACGGCTGCGCCCGCACCGCGAGCCCCTCGCGCTGGCGATCGACGCGCTGGTGGTGGCCGCCTGCTGGCACGTCACCTACCTGTTCCGCCTCGGCTTCGAACGCTGGCACAGCGCCCGCCCCGGCTACGACACCTGGGTGATGCTCGGCCTGGTGGCCGGCTACCTCGCGGTGTTCGCCGCGCTGCGCGTGCCCAAGGGCATGTGGCGCTTCTCGGGCTTCGGCGAGATCCAGCGGCTCACGCTGGCCTGCGGCATCGCCGGGCTCGGGGGCGCGGTGGTGGTGCTGATGATGCAGTTGGTCGAGGTGCCGCGCGCGGTGCTGGCGCTGCACCCGGTGGTCAGCCTGATGGGGCTGGCGGTGGTGCGCATCGGCTACCGGATGCTGTACGAGCACATGCGCGCACGCACCAACGGCAGCGCGCAGGAAACCCGCCGTGCGCTGGTGCTGGGGGCCGGTCATGCGGCGCAGCTGCTGATCGCCGGCATCCAGCACCATGGCTGGACGGTGGTCGGCCTGCTCGACGACGACCCGGCGAAGATCGGCGCGCGCGTGGGCAATGTGCCGGTGCTCGGGCCGCTGCAGAGCGTGGCCCGTTTTGCGCCGCTGCACGGCATCACGCACCTGGTGGTGGCGATGCCCGGCACCGCCGGCGCAGCACGCCGGCGCGCGCTCGACCTCGCCGCGGCGACGCACCTGCCGGTGCTCACCGTGCCCAGCGCGGCCGAGCTGCGCCAGGGCGTGACGCCGGCGCAGGTGCGCGACATCGAACCCGAGGACCTGCTCGGCCGCGAGCCGGTGCAGTTGGACGAAGGCGGCATCTCCGAAAGCCTCTCCGGCAAGGTGGTGCTGATCACCGGCGCCGGCGGCTCGATCGGCTCGGAGCTGTGCCGCCAGGTGGCGCGCTACGGCCCGCTGAAGCTGGTGCTGTACGAGCTCAGCGAGTTCGCGCTGTACACCCTCGAGCAGGAGCTCTCCGAGCGCTTCCCGCACATCCCGCTGCTGCGGCTGGTGGGCGACGTGCGCGACCCGGCGCATCTTCAGGCCACGTTCGAGCGGGTGCGGCCGCAGGTGGTGTTCCACGCCGCGGCGTACAAGCACGTGCCGCTGATGGAGGAGCACAACGCCCACGCGGCGCTGCGCAACAACACGCTGGGCACCTGGTACACCGCGCGCGCCGCGGCGGCCGCCGGCGCCGAGCGCTTCGTGCTGATCTCCACCGACAAGGCGGTGAACCCGACCAACGTGATGGGCGCGACCAAGCGCGCGGCCGAGAGGGTGGTGTCGGCGTTGGCCGCCGAGGGCAGTGACACGCGCTTCATCGCGGTGCGCTTCGGCAACGTGCTGGGCTCGTCCGGCAGCGTCATCCCCAAATTCAAGGAGCAGATCGCCCGCGGCGGCCCGGTGACGGTGACGCACCCCGAGATCACCCGCTTCTTCATGACCATCCCCGAGGCGGCGCGGCTGGTGCTGCAGGCCGCGGCGATCGGCGACGGCGGACAGGTGTTCGTGCTGGACATGGGCGAGCCGGTGAAGATCGTCGACCTGGCGCGCGACATGATCCGCATGAGCGGCCACACGCTGGAAGAGGTCCCGATCCGCTTCTCCGGCCTGCGGCCAGGCGAGAAGCTCTACGAGGAGCTGCTGGCCGACGCCGACGCCACGCTGCCGACCCGCTTCGCGCGGCTGCGCATCGCCCGGCTCGACGAGCACGGCGGCGACATCCGCGCACTGCTCGAGTGGGCCCAGGCGCATCCTCTCGCCGATGACGCCACGGTGCGGGCGGCGCTGGGCCGGCTGCTGTCGACGGAATACCAGGGCCGGTCCGACCGAACGTGAACTGCTGCCATCGGTATTGACCCGGATGCCGGTAGGATTTCGCAGTCCACCGGTCCAGCATGGGCAGGCCGGTTCAGGCCGGTGCGCCGCCGCCGATGGGCCACAAGAACAACGACAAACGACCGCCTCGGGAATTTCCACCTTGTTGAAGTATCAGCACAGCATCGAGCGCAGCACCGAGTACTTCCGGCTCGCGCTGCCCCTGATGACCAAGCAGGCCGCCGGACTGCATCCGATCAGCTATGCCGTGTGGTATGGCTACGTCAGCGGCGACAACCCCAACCTGCGCCTCGAGGTCGACAAGCAGCTGCAGGGCAACGGCGGCGTGCTCGACGAGGACCGCACCCAGGCGCTGTTCTGGAAATTCGTCGCCGAGACCGATCCGAACGCCGCCGAGAAGATGACCGACGGCGTCGACCGCGTGCTGCACGGCATGGCCGAATCGGCCGCGCTGGCAGGCACCGAGACCGCGCGGTACGGCTCCACGCTGGCACGCCTGTCCGGCCAGATGGCCGACGCGCAGGACCAGCCGATCCTGCGCGAGCTGCTCGAGACCACCCACCACATGCGGCTGGCGATCGAACAGTTGCAGAAGCGGCTCGACGAGAGCCAGGTCGAGATCAAGGGCCTGCGCGACGACCTGGAGCGCACCCGCCGCGAGTCGCTGCTCGACAGCCTGACCGGGCTGGCCAACCGGCGCGCGTTCGAGCAGCGCCTGGCGGTGTGCGTGGCGCAGGCGCAGGCCGGCGCCGCCGGCGCGCCGCCGTGCCTGGTGCTGTGCGACATCGACCACTTCAAGCGCATCAACGACCGCTTCGGCCACGGCTTCGGCGACCAGGTGATCCGCGCCGTCGCCCAGGTGCTGAAGGCCCAGGCGCCGGAGCATGCCATGGCCGCACGCATCGGCGGCGAGGAGTTCGCCCTGCTGCTGCCGGCCGCCTCGCTGCAGGCCAGCCAGGTGCTGGCCGAGAAGGTGCGGCAGACGGTGGGCGCCAGCCGCATCCGCCGCCACGGCCAGACCGACACCCAGACCCGCGTCAGCCTGTCGCTCGGCGTCGCCGGCTGGAAGGCCGGCGTCACGGCCGCCGAGCTGATCGAGCGCGCCGACCGCGCGCTCTACGAAGCCAAGAACAGCGGCCGCGACTGCGTGCGCCTGGCCGTCTGACGTCTTCCGCTTTTCCTCTGTAGGAGCGGCTCCAGCCGCGATTCGTGCCCGGCCACCGATCGCGGCTGAAGCCGCTCCTACAAGCCCGGCGGCAGCAACGGCTTGAGGAACCGCCCGGTGTGGCTTTCCGCACAGGCCGCCAGCGCCTCCGGCGTGCCGGCGCACACCAGCCGCCCGCCGCCGCCGCCGCCCTCGGGGCCCATGTCGACCAGCCAGTCGGCGGTCTTGATGACGTCGAGGTTGTGCTCGATAACGACGACCGTGTTGCCCGCCTCGCAGAGCTGGTGCAGCACGCCGAGCAGCAGGCCGATGTCGTGGAAGTGCAGCCCGGTGGTGGGTTCGTCGAGGATGTACAGCGTGCGGCCGGTGTCGCGCTTCGAGAGCTCCAGCGCCAGCTTGACCCGCTGCGCCTCGCCGCCGGAGAGCGTGGTCGCGCTCTGGCCCAGCTTGATGTAGCCCAGGCCGACGTCGATCAGCGTCTGCAGCTTGCGCGCCAGTGCCGGCACCGCGCTGAAGAAGTCGCGCGCCACCTCGACGGTGAGGTCGAGCACCTCGGCGATGTTGCGGCCCTTGTAGAGGATCTCCAGCGTCTCGCGGTTGTAGCGCTTGCCGTGGCAGACGTCGCAGGGCACGTAGACGTCGGGCAGGAAATGCATCTCCACCTTCAGCACGCCGTCGCCCTGGCAGGCCTCGCAGCGGCCCCCCGCCACGTTGAAGCTGAAACGCCCTGGCCCGTAGCCGCGCTCGCGCGCCGCAGGCACCTCGGCGAAGAGCTCACGGATCGGCGTGAAGAGGCCCGTGTAGGTGGCCGGGTTCGAACGCGGCGTGCGGCCGATCGGGCTCTGGTCCACCGCGATCACCTTGTCGAACGCCTCCAGGCCCTCGATCTCGTCGTGCGGGGCCGGCTCGGCATGGCTCTGGTAGAGCTTCTTCGCGACCGCCGCGTACAGCGTGTCGTTCACCAGCGTGCTCTTGCCCGAGCCGGACACGCCGGTGACGCAGGTGAAGAGCCCGATCGGGATCTCGACCGTCGTGCCCTTCAGGTTGTTGCCGCGGGCGTTGACGATGCGCAGCCAGCCCGGCTCGGCCTCGGGGTCGGGTCTGCGGCGCTCGGCCGGCACCTCGATGCGCAGCACCTGCGCCAGGTACTTGCCGGTCAGCGAGGCCGGGTTGGCGGCCACCTCGTCGGGCGTGCCCTGCGCCATCACCTGGCCACCGTGCACGCCGGCGCCCGGGCCCATGTCGATGACATGGTCGGCCGTGCGGATCATGTCTTCGTCGTGTTCGACCACGAGCACGCTGTTGCCCAGGTCGCGCAGGTGTTTGAGCGTGTGGATCAGGCGCTCGTTGTCGCGCTGGTGCAGGCCGATGCTCGGCTCGTCGAGCACGTACATCACGCCGGTCAGACCCGAGCCGATCTGGCTGGCCAGGCGGATGCGCTGCGCTTCGCCGCCGGAGAGCGTGTCGGCGCTGCGGTCCAGGCTGAGGTACGACAGGCCGACGTCGTTGAGGAAACGCAGCCGGGCGCGGATCTCGCGCACCACCTTGTCGGCGATCTCGGCCTTCGCGCCGCTGAGGCGTACGCCGTCGAAGTAGCGCAGGCATTCGGCCAGCGTCGCGTGTTCCACCTCGTAGATCGGCTTGCCCGGCTGCGACGACGTCTCGCCCGCCAGCAGCGGCAGGAACACATGGCGCGCCTCGCGGCGCAGCCGCGAGCCATGACAGTCGGGACAGGGTTTGTTGGCCTGGTAGCGCGCCAGGTCCTCGCGCACCGCGACCGAATCGGTCTCGCGGTAGCGGCGCTCGAAGTTCGGGATCACGCCTTCGAACGGATGGGCGCGCTTCACGCTGCGCTTGCGGCCGGTGCTGCCCTCGGCCTGGTACGTGAACGTGATGTCTTCTTCGCCCGAGCCGTGCAGCACCACGCGCTGCTGCGCCGCGGTGAGCTGTTCCCACGGCTGGTCGGTCTCGAAGCCGTAGTGGGCGGCGACGCTCTCCAGCAGCGAATGCGTGTAGGCGTTGCGGCGGTCCCAGCCCTTGATCGCGCCGGCGGCCAGGCTCAGGCTCGGAAAGGCGACCACCCGCGTCGGGTCGAAGATGGTGACCTGGCCGAGGCCGTCGCACGACGGGCAGGCGCCCATCGGCGCGTTGAACGAGAACAGCCGCGGCTCCAGCTCGGGCAGCGAATAGCTGCACACCGGGCAGGCGAACTTGTTGGAATAGAGATGTTCCCGACCCTGGCCCCCATGACGCTGCGCGTCGGCCCCCCGAGGGGGCGCGCTGCCGCCTTGGGGCGGCCCGGCGTCGGCAGCGGCGTCCATCTCGAAGGCGATGGCGCGGCCTTCGGCGATGCGCAGCGCGGCCTCGAAGCTCTCGGCCAGCCGCTGCTTCACGTCGGCGCGCACCTTCAGGCGATCGACCACCACGTCGATGTCGTGCTTCTCGGTCTTCTTGAGCTTCGGGACATCGGCCGCCTCGACGATGCGGCCATCGACGCGGAAGCGCACGTAGCCGCGGGCCTGCATGTCGGCAAAGAGCTCGACGAACTCGCCCTTGCGGTCGCGCACGACCGGGGCCAGCACCATCAGCTTGGTGTCCTCGGGCAGCGCCAGCACCGCATCGACCATCTGGCTGACGCTCTGCGCGTCCAGCGGCAGCGCATGGATCGGGCAATACGGCGTACCGGCCCGGGCGTACAGCAGGCGCAGGTAGTCGTGGATCTCGGTGATCGTGCCGACGGTGGAGCGCGGGTTGTGGCTCGTCGCCTTCTGCTCGATGCTGATCGCCGGGGCCAGGCCCTCGATCACATCGACGTCCGGCTTGTCCATCAGCTGCAGGAACTGGCGCGCATACGCCGACAGGCTCTCGACGTAGCGGCGCTGGCCTTCGGCATACAGCGTGTCGAACGCGAGACTCGACTTGCCCGAACCCGACAGCCCGGTGATCACGACCAGCGCGTGTTTGGGGATGTCGAGGTCGACGTTGCGCAGGTTGTGCGTGCGCGCCCCGCGCACGCTGAGGATCGGCGAATGGGACGGAACGGGGTCTGCTGGGCCGGAAGACATGGACGCGGGGAAGTCGTACGATGGTCGCCATCGCGAAGGCCCCGGTGGGCGTTTCACGCGGACGACAGACAAGCCGACGATCATAGCCGGCGGCCCCGTTTCGGGGCCGATGGCCGGACCGGCCGCACCACGGGCGGGGGCGGTCGAGGGTTCTCCCTGCCAGTGCGCTCCTACGGTGGCATCAGCGTTCGCCGACACGGCAAAGCGCTGCGTTTGTAGGGGAACCCAGGCGGCCGGGGCCTAGAGTCATCCTTTCCGCCGCCCACACGAGCCAAGGAGCCGCCGTGCCCGATGTAGAAGTCCTCCACCGCGACGCCGGTGCATCCGATGCCGCCCTGCATCCAACCCTGCGGTCGGCACGGTGGGTGGACCCGGACCAGCCGCAGCCGTCGCTGCGCGGGCCGTTGAAGGTGCTGATCATCGAGGACTCTCCCGCCGTCCAGCGGACGCTGCGCGAACTCATCGAGACGCCCGGCCTGATCGAGGTGTGCGGGCTGGCCGATGCGGAAGACGACGGGGTCAAGCTCTTCGAGCGCCACGAGCCGCACGTGATCGTGGTCGACCTGAGCCTGCGACGCGGCAGCGGGCTCGGGCTGATCCAGAAGGTGCGGCTGCAGGACAAGGGCGAGGACGCCCTGGTGATGGTGCTCACCAACCACACCGTGCGCGCGCTGAAGCACGCCTGCGAGGAAGCGGGCGCTGACTATTTCCTCGACAAGGCCAGCGAGGTGGAGCGGTTGCTGGACCTGATCCAGGTGCGCGCGCAACTGGGCGCCTGAGCGCGCTGTCAGCCGCAAAACACGAAGGCCGCCCTGCGGCGGCCATGGCGATCCGGGCGCCCGCAAGGCGCCCGTTGGGCGAGGGGTTCGGCGTCGGGGCGGTCAGTAGAGCAGCATCAGGCCACCACCTGCTGCTGCGGCACCACCGCCTCGCGCGCCTGGGGGGCCCCGGACGCGGCGTTGGCACGGCGCTGTACCTGGCCGATCTCGCCCAGCAGTCGCTCGTAGCGGCCTTGCAGGACACGTTGTCGATCGCCGGTCAGCCAGCCTTGCAGGACATGCAGGCTGCCGCGGAGGTGGAGATGCCAGGGATGCAAGGTGTCGTGATGCATGATCGACTCTGCAAGGGCTGGGAGCAGATTGCTCCCGGTTGATGACAGCAGTGTGGCACCCCGCGGTGCATGCCCACACCCCTCCTGATTGGGGATACGGCCCCTCAGAACAACGGTTCCTGGGTCGGCACGCCGGCGTGCCGCACCGGCTGCAGGCCCTGCCAGTCGACCTGCTGTGCGGTCAGGCGGCCGAGGAACGGTTGCCACTGCGATGCATCGACCCAGGGGCTTCGTGACAGTAGCACCAGCCCCTGGGCACCGCGGTCGGACAACGCCGCGAGTCCCTGCACGTGGTCGACGAGCAGGATGTCCTGCCGTTCCCAGGCGGTGGGCGTGAAGGCCTTCAGCCAGGTGCCCCACCAGGTGCGCCATTGCCGCGCCAGCGGCGCCTGCTCCCGGCCGAGGTCGCCGTCCCAGCCCGCGATGCCGCGGTACTGGTGGCGGCCACCGTCATCGCCGGCGCAGCGCATCAGGTAGTCGAACTGCCCCGACGCCCGCAGCCGGTAGTCCACCGTCAAGTCACGCGTGCAACCCAGGTCGGCCGCCGGGGCTCGGTGGGCCACCACGTACCAGCGGCCGGTGAAGGCACGCGCCTGGCTGGCCTCCCAGCTCGGCGAGCCGCCGAACAGCCGCAGCGCATCGGCCTGTGCATCCGAGTCGGACATCCACAGGTAGGCCACCAGCGAGAGCAGCGCCACCGTCCAGATCGGCCAGGTGTGGGCATGGTCATGGGCATGCGGGTCCATGGGGCGAGTCCTCGGTTCAGGCGCAGGCGTTGACGGGAAGGGAAGCGACGTCTGATTCTTCTGTTGGAGACAGCTTAGGCTGCGGTGCAGCATGCTCCCGTCGTCGGGGCACGCATCGGAGTGTCAGCAATGACCTACCCCGTGTTGGGGGTTAGGCGCCCAAGAAAAAAGCCCGCCAAAAGGCGGGCTTTCAAGGGCGATCGGCAGACCGCTGGGATCAGGCGCCGGCGTTGCCGCCGTTGTCTTCGTCCAGGCCGTCCATGCCGGCCGACAGCGCGGCCAGCTCGGCCTGCGCTTCCTGCAGCGCGATCGAGCGGCGTTCGGTCTCGTCCAGCTCCTCCTTGGCCTTGCGGGCCTGGTGGTAGGCGAGGCCGGTGCCGGCCGGGATCAGGCGGCCGACGATGACGTTCTCCTTCAGGCCGCGCAGTTCGTCGCGCTTGCCCATGATGGCCGCTTCGGTCAGCACCCGGGTGGTTTCCTGGAAGGAAGCCGCCGAGATGAACGAATCGGTGGAGAGCGACGCCTTCGTGATGCCCAGCAGCACGTCGGCGTACGTCGGCGGCAGCTTGCCGTCGGCACGCAGGCGGTCGGTGGTGTCGAAGAGTTCCGAGCGCTCGACCTGCTCGCCGACGATGTAGTGGCTGTCGCCCGGGTTGGTGATCTGCACGCGACGCAGCATCTGGCGAACGATCACCTCGATGTGCTTGTCGTTGATCTTCACGCCCTGCAGACGGTAGACGTCCTGCACTTCGTCGACGATGTAGCGGGCCAGTTCCTCGATGCCCAGCAGGCGCAGGATGTCCTGCGGGTCCGCTGCGCCGTCGACGATCAGCTCGCCACGGTTCACCACCTGGCCTTCGTGCACCAGGATGTTCTTTTCCTTGGGCACCAGCTCTTCCCAGACCTTGCCGTCCGGATCGGTGATCTGCAGGCGCACCTTGCCCTTGGTCTCCTTGCCGAACGACACCGTGCCGGTGATCTCGGCCAGCGCGCCGACATCCTTCGGCGAACGGGCTTCGAACAGCTCGGCCACCCGCGGCAGACCGCCGGTGATGTCGCGGGTCTTCTGGCCTTCGACCGGGATGCGGGCGAGCACTTCACCCGGCATCAGGTCCTGGCCGTCGCGGATCTGGACCAGCGCGCCGACGGGGAAGCCGATGGTCACCGAGTGGTCGGTGCCCGGGATCTTGACTTCCTGGCCGGCGGCATCGAGCAGCTTGACCTGCGGACGCACCACCTTCGCAGCACCGCGGCGCTTCGGGTCGATCACGACCAGCGTGGACAGACCGGTCACCTCGTCGACCTGCTTCGCCACGGTCACGCCTTCTTCGACGTTCTCGAAACGAGCGCGGCCGGCGAACTCGGTGATGATCGGACGGGTCAGCGGATCCCAGTTGCCCAGGATCGTGCCGGCCTTGATGGTCTGGTCGGCCTTGATGTTCAGGATCGCGCCGTACGGCACCTTGTGACGCTCGCGCTCGCGGCCGTGCGGGTCGGTGATGACGATCTCGCCGGAACGCGAGATCACCACCAGTTCGCCCTTGGCGTTGGTGACGTAGCGCATCGTGCTGTTGAAGCCGATGATGCCGTCCGACTTCGCGTCGACGCTCGACGCCACTGCCGCACGCGAGGCCGCGCCACCGATGTGGAAGGTCCGCATCGTCAGCTGCGTGCCGGGTTCGCCGATCGACTGCGCAGCGATCACGCCCACGGCTTCGCCGGTGTTCACCAGGCCACCGCGGCCGAGGTCGCGGCCGTAGCAGCGTGCGCACAGGCCGAAGCGGGTGTGGCAGGTCAGCGGGGTGCGCACCTTGACTTCGTCGACACCTGCAGCCTCGAGGCGGTCCATCGCCTCTTCGTCCAGCATGCGGCCGGCGTCGAGCAGCACGTCCTGCGTCTCGGGGTTGATGACATCGATCGCGGCGACGCGGCCGAGGATGCGGTCGCGCAGCGATTCGATGACTTCACCGCCTTCGACCAGCGCGCGCATGCCGATGCCGTCGTCGGTGCCGCAGTCGTCCTCGATGACCACCAGATCCTGCGTCACGTCCACCAGGCGGCGGGTCAGGTAACCCGAGTTCGCGGTCTTCAGCGCCGTGTCCGCCAGGCCCTTCCGGGCGCCGTGGGTGGAGATGAAGTACTGCAGAACGTTCAGGCCTTCGCGGAAGTTCGCCGTGATGGGCGTCTCGATGATCGAGCCGTCCGGCTTGGCCATCAGGCCGCGCATGCCGGCCAGCTGGCGGATCTGCGCCGCGCTGCCGCGGGCACCGGAGTCGGCCATCATGTAGATGGAGTTGAACGACTCCTGGTCCACCTGGTTGCCGTTGCGGTCGAGCACCTTCTCCTTGGCCAGCTGGCTCATCATGACCTTGCCGACTTCGTCGCCGGTCTTGCCCCAGATGTCCACGACCTTGTTGTAGCGCTCGCCCTGCGTCACGAGACCCGAGACGTACTGCTGCTCGATCTCCTTGACTTCCTTCTCGGCGCGCTCGATCAGGGCATGCTTCTCCTTCGGCACGAGCATGTCGTCGATGCCGATCGAGATGCCGGCCCGCGTGGCCAGACGGAAGCCGCTCTGCAGCAGCTGGTCGGCCAGCACCACGGTGTCCTTCAGGCCGCACTTGCGGAAGGCCGTGTTGATCAGGCGCGAGATTTCCTTCTTCTTCAGCGCCTTGTTGATGTTCGCGAACGGCAGGCCCTTGGGCAGGATCTCGGAGAGCAGCGCGCGACCGACGGTGGTGTCCACCAGCTTGGTCTCGGGCTGGAACTCGCCGTCGGCATCCCTGTTCCACTCGACCAGGCGCACGCTGATCTTCGCGGTCAGCTCGACCACGCCGTTGTCCAGCGCGCGCTTCACTTCACCGACGTCGGAGAAGATCAGGCCTTCACCCTTGCCGTTGATGCGCTCACGGGTGGCGTAGTAAAGGCCCAGCACCACGTCCTGCGACGGCACGATCGACGGCTCGCCCGAGGCCGGGAAGAGCACGTTGTTCGAGGCCAGCATCAGCGCGCGGGCTTCCATCTGCGCTTCGATCGACAGCGGCACGTGGACGGCCATCTGGTCGCCGTCGAAGTCGGCGTTGAACGCCGCGCAGACCAGCGGGTGCAGCTGGATCGCCTTGCCTTCGATCAGCACCGGCTCGAACGCCTGGATGCCCAGGCGGTGCAGCGTCGGGGCGCGGTTCAGCAGGACGGGGTGCTCCTTGATCACCTCTTCCAGGATGTCCCACACCACCGGCGTGCCGGATTCGACTTCCTTCTTCGCCTGCTTGATGGTGCTGGCGATGCCCATGGCTTCCAGCCGGCTGAAGATGAAGGGCTTGAACAGCTCCAGCGCCATCAGCTTGGGCAGGCCGCACTGGTGCAGCTTCAGGGTCGGGCCCACGGTGATGACCGAACGGCCCGAGTAGTCGACGCGCTTGCCCAGCAGGTTCTGGCGGAAGCGGCCGCTCTTGCCCTTGATCATGTCGGCCAGCGACTTCAGCGCGCGCTTGTTCGCGCCGGTCATGGCCTTGCCGCGGCGGCCGTTGTCCAGCAGCGAGTCGACGGCTTCCTGGAGCATCCGCTTTTCGTTGCGCGTGATGATCTCGGGCGCCTTCAGCTCGAGCAGGCGGGCCAGGCGGTTGTTGCGGTTGATGACGCGGCGGTACAGGTCGTTCAGGTCGGAGGTCGCGAAACGACCGCCGTCCAGCGGCACCAGCGGACGCAGGTCCGGCGGCAGCACCGGCAGCACGTCCATGATCATCCAGTGCGGCTTGATCCCGGACTTGCGGAAGGCCTCCATCACCTTCAGGCGCTTGGAGTTCTTCTTGACCTTCAGCTCCGAGCCGGTCATGTCGCCGCGCAGCTTCTCGATCTCGATGTCGAGGTCCATGTCCTCGAGCAGCTTCTTGATGCCTTCGGCACCCATCAGCGCGATGAACTCGTCACCGTACTCGCGCTTCTTGGTGTCGTAGTCGTCCTCGCTCATGATCGAGAACTTCTTCAGCGGCGTCATGCCCGGGTCGACGACCACGTACGCTTCGAAGTACAGCACGCGCTCGATGTCGCGCAGCGTCATGTCGAGCACCAGGCCCAGACGCGACGGCAGCGACTTCAGGAACCAGATGTGCGCGCAGGGCGCCGCCAGGTCGATGTGACCCATGCGGTCACGGCGCACCTTGGTCTGGGTGACTTCGACGCCGCACTTCTCGCAGATCACGCCACGGTGCTTCAGGCGCTTGTACTTGCCGCACAGGCACTCGTAGTCCTTGATCGGGCCGAAGATCTTGGCGCAGAACAGGCCGTCACGCTCCGGCTTGAAGGTGCGGTAGTTGATCGTCTCGGGCTTCTTCACCTCGCCGAACGACCACGAGCGGATCTTCTCGGGCGAAGCGAGGCCGATCTTGATCGCATCGAAATGCTCGTCGGGGGTGAACTGCTTGAAAAGGTCCAGCAAGCCTTTCATGCACAACTCCTTAAATGGTCCGGAACAGAGAGGGAACGGTGATTCGCGACGGGCGAGTCATCAGTTCTTCTCCAGTTCCATGTCGATACCCAGCGACCGGATTTCCTTCACCAGCACGTTGAACGACTCGGGCATGCCGGCGTCGATCGAGTGCTCGCCCTTGACGATGTTCTCGTACACCTTGGTACGGCCGTTCACGTCGTCGGACTTCACGGTGAGCATTTCCTGCAGCACGTAGGCGGCGCCGTAGGCTTCCAGCGCCCACACTTCCATCTCACCGAAGCGCTGGCCACCGAACTGCGCCTTGCCGCCCAGCGGCTGCTGGGTGACGAGCGAGTACGGGCCGGTCGAGCGGGCGTGCATCTTGTCGTCCACCAGGTGGTGCAGCTTCAGCACGTGCATGTAGCCGACGGTGACCGGGCGCTCGAAGGCATCGCCGGTGCGGCCGTCGTACAGCGTGGCCTGGGTGCGGGTGGCGTTCAGGCCCTTGCGCTTGGCGATGTCTTCCGGGTACGCCAGGTGCAGCATGCCGCGGATTTCCTCTTCCTTCGCACCGTCGAACACCGGCGTCGCGAACGGCACGCCCTTCGACAGGTTGGCGGCCATCTCGATCAGCGCGTCGTCCGAGAACTGCGACAGGTCTTCCGTCGTGCCGCCGGACTGGTTGTACAGCTGGTCGAGGAACTGGCGCAGCTCGGCCACGCGGGCCTCGCCCTGCAGCATGTCGCCGATGCGCTGGCCGATGCCCTTGGCGGCCCAGCCCAGGTGCACTTCCAGCACCTGGCCGACGTTCATCCGCGACGGCACGCCCAGCGGGTTCAGCACGATGTCGGCAGGGGTGCCGTCGGCCATGTACGGCATGTCTTCCACGGGCACGATCTTCGAGACCACGCCCTTGTTGCCGTGACGGCCGGCCATCTTGTCGCCAGGCTGCAGGCGGCGCTTGACGGCCAGGTACACCTTGACCATCTTCAGCACGCCGGCCGGCAGCTCGTCGCCCTGCGTGAGCTTCTTGCGCTTCTCTTCGAACAGCAGGTCGAAGCTGTGGCGGGTCTGCTCGAGCGAGTTCTTGATCGACTCGAGCTGGTTGGCCACGTCGTCCTCGGCCGGGCGGATGTCGAACCAGTGGTACTTCTCGACCGACGTCAGGTACGCCTTGTCGATCGTCGTGCCCTTGGCGATCTTCTGCGGGCCGCCGTTGGCGACCTTGCCGTTCAGCAGCTTCTCGATCCGGTCGAACGCGTCGGCCTCGACGATGCGCAGCTGGTCGTTCAGGTCCAGGCGGAAGCGCTTCAGCTCGTCGTCGATGATCTGCTGGGCGCGCTTGTCGCGCTGGATGCCTTCACGGGTGAAGACCTGCACGTCGATGACGGTGCCGTTGGTGCCCTGGTCGACCCGCAGCGAGGTGTCCTTCACGTCGGACGCCTTCTCGCCGAAGATCGCGCGCAGCAGCTTCTCTTCCGGCGTCAGCGTGGTCTCGCCCTTCGGCGTGACCTTGCCCACCAGCACGTCGCCGGGGCCGACCTCGGCGCCGATGTAGACGATGCCCGACTCGTCCAGACGGCCGAGCTGCTGCTCGGACAGGTTCGGGATGTCGCGGGTGATGTCCTCGGGGCCCAGCTTGGTGTCGCGCGCCATCACCACCAGTTCCTCGATGTGGATCGAGGTGTAGCGGTCTTCGGCAACGACGCGTTCGCTGATCAGGATCGAGTCTTCGAAGTTGTAGCCGTTCCAGGGCATGAACGCGACGAGCATGTTCTGGCCCAGGGCGAGTTCGCCCAGGTCGGTCGATGCGCCGTCGGCGATCACGTCGCCGGCACCCACCTGGTGGCCGCGGCTCACGATGGGCCGCTGGTGGATGTTGGTGTTCTGGTTGGAACGGTGGTACTTGATCAGGTTGTAGATGTCGACGCCCACTTCACCGGCCACCGTCTCCGCGTCGTTGACGCGGATCACGATGCGGTTCGTGTCGACGTAGTCGATCACGCCACCCCGGCGGGCCGTCACCACGGTGCCCGAGTCGACCGCGGCGACGCGCTCGACCCCGGTGCCGACGAAGGCCTTCTCGGGACGCAGCGTCGGCACGGCCTGGCGCTGCATGTTGGCGCCCATCAGTGCGCGGTTCGCATCGTCGTGCTCGAGGAACGGCACCAGCGAGGCGGCCACCGAGACGATCTGCGTCGGCGCCACGTCCATGTACTGGATGCGCTCGGGCGAGGTCAGCACCGATTCGCCGTGTTCACGTGCCGACACCAGCTCGTCGCTCAGCGTGCCTTCGGCATCGAGCGAGGCGTTGGCCTGCGCGATGATGTACTTGCCTTCTTCGATGGCAGACAGATAGTCGATCTGGTCGGTGACCTTGCTGTCGACCACGCGGCGGTACGGCGTCTCGAGGAAGCCGTAGTCGTTCAGGCGGGCGTACAGGGCCAGCGAGTTGATCAGGCCGATGTTCGGGCCTTCCGGCGTCTCGATCGGGCAGACCCGGCCGTAGTGGGTCGGGTGCACGTCGCGCACTTCGAAGCCGGCGCGCTCGCGGGTCAGACCGCCCGGGCCCAGGGCCGAGACGCGACGCTTGTGCGTGATCTCGGACAGCGGGTTGGTCTGGTCCATGAACTGCGACAGCTGCGACGCCCCGAAGAACTCCTTCAGCGCCGCGGAGATCGGCTTGGAGTTGATCAGGTCGTGCGGCATCAGCGCTTCGGTCTCGGCCTGGCCGAGGCGTTCCTTGACGGCCTTCTCGATGCGCGCGAGGCCCGAGCGGTACTGGTTCTCGGCCAGTTCGCCGACGCAGCGAACACGCCGGTTGCCCAGGTGGTCGATGTCATCGACCTCGCCGTTGCCGTTGCGCAGGTCGACCAGGATCTTGACGACGTCGATGATGTCCTCGTTGGAGAGGGTCATCGCGCCTTCGGCACCGTCGCGGCCTACGCGGGCGTTGAACTTCATGCGGCCCACGCGCGACAGGTCGTACGTGTCGGCGCTGTAGAACAGGCGGTTGAACAGCGCCTCGACCGCGTCTTCCGTCGGCGGCTCGCCGGGGCGCATCATGCGGTAGATCGCCACGCGTGCGGCCAGCTGGTCCACCGTCTCGTCGGTGGCCAGGGTCTGGCTGATGTAGCCGCCCTGGTTCAGCTCGTTGGTGAAGATGCAGGCGATGTCCTTGATGCCGGCCGAACGCAGCTTCTTCAGCAGCGCGTCGGTCAGTTCCTCGTTCGCCTTGGCGATGATCTCGCCGGTGTCGCCGTCGACCTGGTTGCGCGCGAGCACGCGGCCGACCAGGAAGTCTTCCGGCACCGACAGGTACTTGGTTTCCGACTGCTCGAGCTGGCGGATGTGGCGCGCGGTGACGCGCTTGTCCTTCTCGACGATCACGTTGCCCGACTTGTCGGTGATGTCGAAGCGGGCGACTTCGCCCTTCAGGCGCTCGGGCACGAACTCCATCTGCGCACCCGCGTCCATCAGACGGAAGTGGTCGTTGACGAAGAAGTGCGCCAGGATCTGCTCAGGGTTCAGGCCAATCGCCTTGAGCAGGATCGACACCGGCATCTTGCGGCGGCGGTCGACGCGGAAGTAGAGGATGTCCTTCGGGTCGAACTCGAAGTCGAGCCACGAGCCGCGGTACGGGATGATCCGCGCCGAGAACAGCAGCTTGCCGGAGCTGTGCGTCTTGCCCTTGTCGTGTTCGAAGAACACGCCCGGCGAACGGTGCAGCTGGCTGACGATCACCCGCTCGGTGCCGTTGACGATGAAGGAACCGTAGTCGGTCATCAGGGGCACTTCGCCCATGTAGACCTCTTGCTCCTTGATCTCCTTGACCACCTTCGACTGCGAGGTCGAGGCCTCGCGGTCATAGATGATCATCTGCAGCTTCGCGCGCACCGCGGCAGCGAAGGTCAGGCCCCGCTGCTGGCACTCGCGCACGTCGAACGGAGGCTTGGCGATGTTGAATTCGAGGAACTTCATCTCCACGAACCCGTTGTGCGAAACGATCGGGAACGCGGAGAGGAACGCGGCTTGCAGACCTTCGGGCTTGCGCTGTTTCGGCGGAACGTCCTTCTGCAGGAAGGCGACATAACTGTCCTTCTGCATGGTGAGGAGGTAGGGGACGTTCAGAACGCTTTCGCGCTTGCCGAAGCTCTTGCGGATGCGCTTGCGTTCGGTGTAGCTGTAAGGGGTCGCTTGTGCCATAAACACTCCGTGCGAACGCCACCGACCGGGCCAAGGTGGTGGCATCTAGCGGCGACTGGCGTGCCAGATCCCGCGCCGGGTGTCGGTACCCGTGGGGTCTGAAGCTTGGTGGCTGGCCACTACCAGCCGCTGGCGGACAACCGGGGCGTTGCACCCCGGCCCGACCAAACCGGTTCTTCTGCAGTCGGATCAGAGAACACTTGGAAAAGCCCTACAGGATACCCTGTTGGACATTTCCAGCTGTTCTCGGGGCTGTAAGCCCTGAAGACAGAAAGGCCGGCCCCCGCGGGGACCAGCCTGTCTCGGGTCTGCGCGGGGCGGCAACCCCGCGCCCACCATCACTTCAGCTCGGCCTTCGCGCCGGCTTCCACCAGCTTCTTCACGGCGGCTTCGGCGTCGGCCTTGGCCACGCCTTCCTTCACGTTCTTCGGAGCGCCGTCGACCAGGTCCTTGGCTTCCTTCAGGCCCAGGCCCGTCAGTTCGCGCACGGCCTTGATGACCGACACCTTGTTCGCGCCGGCTTCGGTCAGCACGACGTTGAACTCGGTCTTCTCTTCGGCAGCAGCGGCTGCGCCACCACCCGCACCACCGGCGGCCGGAGCAGCCACGGCAGCGGCGGACACGCCGAACTTCTCTTCGATGGCCTTGACCAGGTCATTGAGTTCCAGGACGGTCATGGTGTCCAGGCTGGTCAGGAAAGCGTCTTTGTCGAATGCCATTTTGGGTTCCTAGAATGCGTTGAATGTTGAGACGTTAAGCAGCAGCTGCCGCTTCGGCAGGGGCTTCGGCGCCGCCACCCTTCTTCTCCGACACGGCCGCGACGGCACGGGCGAAGCGGGCGATCGGCGACTGCAGCAGGCCGGCCAGCTGGGTGAGCAGCACTTCGCGGCTCGGCACGGCGGCCAGCGCCTTGACGCCGGCAGCGTCGAGGGTCTTGCCACCAAAGGCGCCGCCCTTGATCACCAGCTTGTCGTTGGTCTTCGCGAAATCGGCGATGACCTTCGGCGCCGCGATGGCGTCTTCCGAAAAGCCGTAGATCAGCGGGCCGGCCATGAGGTCACCAGCCGACTCGAACGCGGTACCGGCGACGGCACGACGCGCCAGGGTGTTCTTCAGCACGTGAAGATAGACACCCTTGGCACGCGCTTCGACGCGCAGCTTGTTCAGGTCGGCGACGGTGAGCCCACGGTACTCGGCCAGCGCCAGCGACTGTGCACGGGCCGCCTGGGCCGCGACGTCGCTGATGACGGCTGCTTTCTCGTTGCGATTGAGACTCAAGGTCCACTCCTTCGAAACGTGCCCTGCGGGCTTGCGCCCACCGGACACACCGGGTTGCAGCGACCTTCCTTCCAGGAACCCCGCGGCAAACGGGGTGCTCTTTCAGGCGGGACGCCATCTGCGCTGGCGCGGGGTGTTCACCCCGGATTAAGCGTGCCCTCGCGGGCGGCGCGCCAGCGGTCTTGGATGGCCCGGCGCCGATCTCGGAAGATCGACGCCGGCCCACCAATTCATGTCGGCACCCGCCCGACCACGGCGGATGCCCGATGTGCCATCAGGCTGCGTTCGGCGCAGCGTTGATGCTGGCGACGTCCACGCGGACGCCCACGCCCATCGTCGACGAGACGGCGACCTTGCGCAGGTACACGCCCTTGCTCGACGCCGGCTTGGCCTTGTTCAGCGCTTCCAGCAGGGCTTGCAGGTTGCCCTTCAGCTTCTCGTCGTCGAACGAGCGACGGCCGATGGTGCCGTGGATGATGCCGGCCTTGTCGACACGGAACTGCACCTGGCCGGCCTTCGCGTTCTTCACGGCGGTGGCGACGTCGGGCGTCACGGTGCCGACCTTCGGGTTCGGCATCAGGCCGCGCGGGCCCAGGATCTGGCCCAGGGTACCGACCACGCGCATCGCGTCCGGCGAGGCGATCACCACGTCGAAGTTGATGTTGCCGGCCTTGACCTCGGCGGCCAGGTCGTCCATGCCGACCACGTCGGCGCCGGCGGCCTTGGCTTCCTCAGCCTTGGCGCCCTGCGCGAACACGGCGACGCGCTTGGTCTTGCCGGTGCCGTTGGGCATCACGACGGCGCCACGCACCACCTGGTCCGACTTCTTCGCGTCGACGCCGAGTTGCACGGCCACGTCGATGGACTCATCGAACTTGGCGTTCGCGCATTCCTTGATCAGCGACAGCGCCTGCTCGATCGCGTACAGCTTGGTGGTCTCGACCTTGCCCTGCAGCGCCTTTTGCTTCTTCGTCAGCTTGGCCATGTCAGACCCCTTCCACGATCACGCCCATCGAACGGGCAGAGCCAGCGATGGTCTTCACGGCGGCGTCCAGGTCGGCCGCGGTGAGGTCCTTCAGCTTGGTCTTGGCGATTTCCTCGACCTGGGCGCGGGTCAGCTTGGCGACCTTGTCCAGGTGCGGGCGGGCCGAGCCCTTGTCGATCTTCGCGGCCTTCTTCAGCAGCACGCTCGCGGGCGGCGTCTTGATGATGAAGGTGAACGACTTGTCCGCGAAGGCGGTGATCACCACCGGCAGCGGCAGGCCGGGCTCGACACCCTGGGTCTGCGCGTTGAACGCCTTGCAGAACTCCATGATGTTGAGGCCGCGCTGACCGAGCGCGGGACCGATCGGGGGCGAGGGATTGGCCTTGCCCGCCGGGACTTGCAGCTTGACGTAGCCGACGATCTTCTTTGCCATGAAAGGCTCCTTACCGAGTTCAAACGCTTCCCGGGCTCACGCCCGTTCGGCTCCTCGTCCGTGACCCAAAGCAGAAACGGCCGGTGGCGGGTCAGCCCCACCGGCCACGAAACTCAGATCAGACCTTCTCGACCTGGTGGAAATCGAGCTCCACCGGCGTCGCACGACCGAAGATGGTGACGGACACCCGCACCTTGCTCTTGTCGTAGTTGACTTCCTCGATCGAACCGTTGAAGTCGGTGAACGGGCCTTCCTTGACACGCACCACTTCGCCGACTTCCCACTCGACCTTGGGCCGCGGCTTCTCGATGCCTTCCTGCATCTGGTTGACGATCTTCATGACCTCGTCTTCCGAGATGGGCACCGGACGGTTGCGCGCACCACCGACGAAGCCGGTGACCTTGGAGGTGTTCTTGACCAGGTGCCAGGACTCGTCGTCCATCACCATCTCGACCAGCACATAGCCCGGGAAGAAGCGGCGCTCGGTGACCGACTTCTTGCCGTTCTTCATCTCGACCACTTCTTCGGTCGGGACCAGGATGCGGCCGAACTTGCCCTGCATGCCGGCACGGTCGATGCGTTCGCGCAGGTTGCGCTCGACGGCCTTCTCCATGCCCGAGTAGGCATGCACCACGTACCAGCGCAGCGCGGGGGCGGCGGGGGTCGCGGGGGTTTGGGATTCGCTCATCGATGTCCTCTCGCCGTTCAGCGCTTCCAGCCCAGGATCAGGTCGTACAGCACCCATTCCAGCGTCTTGTCGGTGAGCCACAGGAAGAGCGCCATCACCACCACGAAGGCGAAGACGTAGCCGGTCATCTGCATGGCTTCCTTGCGGGTCGGCCAGACGACCTTCTTCAGTTCGCGGACCGACTCGCGGCCATAGGCGATCAGCTGCTTGCCCGGCTCCGACGTGAAGAACGTGCCGATGGCCGCTGCCAGCAGCACGATCAGCGCCCCCCACTGCGCGTACACCCCCTGCTGCCCCAGCAGGTAGAACGCGACAAGGCCCGCCAGCAGCAGCGCCGCGGCGGCGCCGAGCTTGGCCTTGTCGGCGCTGGAGACGACGGTTTCGACTTGGGTGTTGGAAGCCATTGTGTTCGTTTCGGGTCCGCCGGCCCCGCCGGAAAGTCGGACCACCATCAGCAGCAAAGCCCGCCGGGCCGTGACGCCCGCCGGGCTGCTGTTGTCAGACCGCTCCGGACCGACGCTGGATCAGCAGCGCCTTCCGGTGGTGGCAGGGGCAGAGGGAATCGAACCCCCAACCTTCGGTTTTGGAGACCGACGCTCTGCCAATTGAGCTATACCCCTGCGGCCTTTTCAGCTTGGATCGAGATTACTCGATGATCTTGGCGACGACGCCGGCGCCGACGGTGCGGCCACCTTCACGGATGGCGAAGCGCAGGCCTTCTTCCATCGCGATCGGGGCGATCAGCTTCACCGTGATCGACACGTTGTCGCCCGGCA
>Ga0233424_10000155_pt1 | contig 95326 bp, 92 predicted proteins | sample Watercolumn_Towu_FD_181011 | JGI IMG/M metagenome (GOLD analysis project Ga0233424, IMG submission 181011) | Freshwater microbial communities from Lake Towuti, South Sulawesi, Indonesia - Watercolumn_Towuti2014_125_MG | ecosystem: Environmental > Aquatic > Freshwater > Lake | place: Indonesia...
CTTCAAACGCCCACGCTTATCGGCTGTTAATTCTTAAAGAACATCGCTCAACTTTTCGCAGCTTTCACTGCTTCGTTTCGCGTCGCTGATCAGCGATCAGCACAGAAGCGAGATTATGACTTGTTTTCGCAAACTCGTCAAGCGCTTTAAACATTTCTTGTTTGCCACGCTTTTCGCTTCTCATCACTCATCACGGCCGCTCTTGCAAGAGCGCTGTGATCAGCGAAGCCCACGACTTTAGCACAGGACTTCGGACGCGCAAGCATCTTTTTTGCGAGGCCTCGGACCGCGACCGCTCGCAAGCGTATTCCAGATGGAGAAGAACCCGCGGCACCATGAATGCGGCGGGTTCTTCGAGGGCGCCGGCCTTGCGTGGCGCAAGATCCTGGATGCGGCGCCCGAGAGCGCCGCGCGCGGAATCAGTCTTCTTCCTTGAAAGCCTCTTCGCGCTTGTTCTTGATGGACGGCAGCATCACCACCACCACCATCAGGGCCGCAGCGATCAGCAGACTGGCCGAGAGCGGGCGGCTCATGAAGGTCGTCCAGTCACCGCGCGAGAGCAGCAGGGCCCGGCGCAGGTTCTCTTCCATCATGGGGCCGAGGATGAAGCCCAGCAGCAGGGGCGCCGGCTCGCAGCTCAGCTTGTAGAAGAGGTAGCCCACCACCGCGAAGGCCGCCGTCATATAGACATCGAAGGCGTTGTTGTTCAGCGTGTAGGTGCCGATGCAGCAAAACACCACGATGGCCGGGAACAGGAAGCGATAGGGTACGGTCAGCAGCTTGATCCAGATGCCGATCAGGGGCAGGTTCAGCACCACCAGCATCAGATTGCCGATCCACATGGAGGCGATCAGGCCCCAGAACAGCTCGGGGTTGCTGGTCATGACCTGCGGACCGGGCTGGATGCCCTTGATGGTCATCGCGCCCACCATCAGCGCCATCACCGCATTGGGCGGAATGCCCAGGGTCAGCATGGGAATGAAGCTGGTCTGCGCGCCGGCATTGTTGGCCGACTCGGGACCGGCCACGCCCTGGATGGCACCCTTGCCGAACTTGCTCGGGTCCTTGGCCAGCTTCTTCTCCAGCGTGTAGGCCGCGAAGGAGGACAGCAGCGCGCCGCCACCGGGCAGCACGCCCAGGATGGAACCCAGGCCGGTGCCGCGCACCACGGCGGGCCAGGCGTCCTTGAAGTCCTGCTTGGTCGGCCACAAGCCCTTCACATCCTTGGTGAAGACCTCGCGGTGCTCGGCCGGCTTGCCCAGATTGGCGATGATCTCGCCGAAACCGAACACACCCATGGCGATCACGACGAAGTTGATGCCGTCGGTCAGTTCCGGGATGTCGAAGGAGTAGCGCGGCGTGCCGGAGATCACATCGGTGTTGATCTGGCCCAGCAGCAGGCCCAGCAGGATCATCGAGATCGCCTTGACCAGGGAACCCGAGGCCAGCACCACGGCGCCGATCAGACCCAGCACCATCAGCGAGAAATACTCGGCGGGGCCGAACTTGAAGGCCAGCTCGGTCAGCGGCGGCGCGAAGGCCGCGATCACGATGGTGCCCACGCAGCCGGCGAAGAAGGAGCCCAGGCCCGCGGCCGCCAGCGCGGCGCCGGCACGGCCCTGACGGGCCATCTGGTAGCCGTCGATCGCGGTCACCACCGAGCTGGACTCACCCGGCACATTGATCAGGATGGCCGTGGTCGAGCCGCCGTACTGCGCGCCATAGTAGATACCGGCCAGCATGATCAGCGCGGGCGTGGCGTCCAGCGCATAGATCGAGGGCAGCAGCATGGCGATGGTGGCCACCGGGCCCAGGCCCGGCAACACGCCGATCAGGGTGCCCAGCACCGCACCGCCAAAAGCGTAGAGCAGATTCTGCAGCGTCAGCGCCGTGCCGAAGCCCAGCGCGAGGTTGTTCAACAGTTCCATGTTCGGGTACTCCTCAGCTGCCCAGGAAGGTGGGCCACAGCGGGATCACCAGATTCAGGCCCCACACAAAGATGGCCCAGCTGCCAACGGTGAGCACCGCTGCGGTCAGCAGGGCTTCGTGCAGTTTGAACTCGTCGCCCGCCAGGGCCGACACCACCACCAGCAGGGGCAGCGCGATCACCATGCCCAGATGCGGCAGGGCCCAGCCGAACACCACGATGGCACCGACGATGATGCCCAGCGGGCGCCAGGCGATGGCACCGATGGGGTCGCCGTCTTCCGACTCGATGGTCAGGGCCTTGAACAGCACCACGCCACCCAGCACGGCCAGCAGAATGCCCAGACCGAAGGGGAAGTAGCCGGGGCCGGGACGGGCCGAATTGCCGAAGTTGTATTCCGTGGCGCCCCAGGCAAAGCCCAGACCCACCACCAGGAACATCAACCCCGACCAGAAGTCTCTCTGACTCTTGATCTTCATGTGAGGAACCCTCTATCGCATTGGACCGGACGGATTCTAGGCAGCGCCCCCTGTCCGCCCTGTGTGGTTTCCACGTAAGCAAGCACAGCCACCACTCACATGGGCGACACAAAAAACCCGGCCGAAGCCGGGTGGGGGCAGGGAAAAACCCGCAGGAGCGGCGCCGGCGCTCAACTCTCCCACTGGGGCGTGCTGCGCAACACCTCTTCCAGCGTGGTCAGGCCCTCGGCCACCTTCATGGCACCGGCCAGGCGCAGGGGCCGCAGCCCCTCCTGCACCGCCTGGCGGCGCAAGGCCGACACATCGGGCGTGGGATGGATGGTGCCCTTGACGGCCTCGCTCACCGTCAGCAGCTCGAACAGGCCGGCGCGGCCACGGTAGCCTGTGTTGCGGCAGTCCAGGCAACCCACGGGCTTGTAGGGCTTGACCCCGCCACTCATGCGCCAGTGCTTGAGCATCTCGTTGAGCGTGTCGCGTGTCACCGCCGGATCGGGCTCCTTGCAGGCCGGACACAGGGTGCGCACCAGGCGCTGGGCCAGCACGCCGATCACCGTGGCCGTGATCAGATAGGGCGGCACGCCCAGATCGGTCAGGCGGGTGATGGCCGAGGCCGCGTCATTGGTGTGCAGGGTGCTGAAGACCAGGTGGCCGGTCAGCGCCGCCTGGATGGCCATCTCGGCCGTCTCCAGATCGCGGATCTCACCCACCATGATGATGTCCGGGTCCTGGCGCATCAGGGCGCGCAGGCCCTCGGCAAAGCCCAGGTCCAGGGCCGGCTGCACCTGGGTCTGGTTGAAGGCCGGCTCGATCATCTCGATCGGGTCTTCAATGGTCGTGACATTGACCTCGTCGGTGGCCAGGCGCTTGAGCGTGGAGTACAGGGTCGAGGTCTTGCCGCTGCCGGTGGGGCCGGTGACCAGGATGATGCCGTGAGCCTGTGCGGTCAGCTTGGTCCAGCGCTCGGCGTCATGGCCCGAGAAGCCCAGCTGGTCCAGGCTCTTGACGGCGGTATCCGGGTCGAAGATGCGCATCACCATCTTCTCGCCAAAGGCCGTGGGCAGGGTCGAGAGGCGCATTTCCACCTCGTCCCCGGCCGGATTGCGGGTCTTGATGCGGCCGTCCAGCGGCCGGCGCCGCTCCACCACGTCCATGCGGCCCAGCAGCTTGATGCGCGAGGTCATGGCGCTCATCACCGAGGGCGGCAGCTGGTAGACCGTGTGCAGCACCCCGTCGATGCGAAAACGGATCACGCCCATATCGCGGCGCGGCTCCAGGTGGATATCGCTGGCCCGCTGGTCGAAGGCGTATTGCCACAGCCAGTCCACCACCTGGACCACGCCCTGGTCGTTGGCGTCCAGCTGCTTATTGCTCTTGCCCAGCTCCACCAGTTGTTCGAAGCTGGCGATCTGAGTGACCTCTCCGGTCTTGGTGGCCGCGCGCACCGAGCGCGCCAGGGTGTAGAACTCGGTGGTGTAGCGCGCGATCTCCAGCGGATTGGCCACCACCAGGCGCACCGGCTTGCGCGCATGCGACTCGATCTGGGCCACCCAGCTGCGGTCATAGGGCTCGGAGGTGGCGATCACCACCTCGGTCAGCCCCACCTGCACCGGCAGACAGCGCTTGGCTTCGGCGTAGCCCACCGACATGATGTCCGCCACCCGGCCCACATCCACCTTGAGCGGATCGATGCGCAGATAGGGCAGCTGGGCGCGCGTGGCCAGCCACTCGGTCAGCTGCTCCAGCTCCAGAGGCTTGCCCGTGCCCGCACGCACCAGGCCTGCATGGCCCAGGCGCACCAGGGGGTGCAGGGAGGAGTCGCCTGCGGCAAAGCGCGCTTCCATGCGCGGCACCTGCTCGGCGTCGATCAGCCCATCCTCCTGCATCCAGCGCAGCAGGCTGCGCCATTCGAGCCGCCCCTCGGGCTTGGCAGCAGCGGTGCCGGCGGCCGGCTTGGTCGGGGATGGGTTCGCACTCATGGTTGCGACTCGCTCAGAAGCTGGTTGATGACACTCATGGGCAGGGGCCGCACCAGGCGCAGCCATTTGCGGGCCGGCAGCTGGTACAGCGACTCGATATTAGCCGCGCGGCGCTCCAGTTCCTCGCGCTCGGGCACCTGCACGCCGCGCGCGGCCACCACCACGGTATTGCCCTCCTTGGTGGGCGCCAGGCTCCAGACCTGGTCGCTGCCGAAAACCCGCGCGATGCGGGCCGCACTGCGCGCGAAGCTGGCATGGCGCCCGAAGAGGTTGACGGTCATCAAGCCGCCCTCCTCCAGCACGGAGAGGCAGCCGGCATAGAAGGCCTCGTCGTCCAGCACCGGGGAGGCGGCGTCATGGTCGTAGAGGTCCACATTCAGCACCGCCACGCTCTGCCAGTTCGCCGGCTCGGCCACCCAGGCGGCCGCGTCCTCGTTGAGCACGCTCAGACGCTGATCATCCTCGGGCAGGTGGAACCAGGCCCGGCAGGCCGAGATCACCGTGGGGTTGAGCTCCACGGCGGTGGTCTTCATGCGCAGCACCTTGTGGCTGAAGCGGGTCAGCGCCGCCGCGCCCAGGCCCAGCTGCACCGCCCGGCCCTCGCGCAGGGCGGCGCTGTCGCGCCAGAGCATCCAGGCCATCATGCGCTGGATGTACTCCAGCTCCAGCTGCTGGGGCTTGCGGATGCGCATGGCACCTTGCACCCAGATGCTGTCCAGGTGCAGATAGCGCACGCCGTCGTGCTCGCTCAAGGTGGCGGGCACCCAGTCGATCTTCTTGTTGGGGCTCTTCTTGCTCATGGCGTGAGTAGACCATGGGCCGCGAAGACCTCGCGCCAGGCCGCCAGCTTGCGCTCGAAGGACCAGCTGGCGTTGGCCGGGCTGCTGGAAGGCAGGCGGTAGACCGGCCGACCCAGGGCGGCCGTCACCTTCATCAGGCGCGCCGACTCGCCGCCGTTGTGGGCCACGGCCTGCAGCCGGGGCAGGCGCGCAGCCAGACCGGCCAGATCATTGGGTTCGGCGGCACGGATGGCACTGTCCAGACTGCCTTCGCGTTCGCAGGCGGCATAGACATCCCAGATGGCCAGGCCGCGTGCGCGCACCCGCTCCAGGCGCTGCGCATAGTCCAGGGCACGCAGATCCTCCCCCCACAGGGCCGAGAGCAGGGGCCAGAACTGGTTGCGCGGGTGACCGTAGTACTGCTGGGCCGTCAGCGAGGCGGCACTGGGGAAGCTGCCCAGCAGCAGCAGGCGGGCATCCGGCGCCCAGACGGGGGCCAGGCCTTGCCATCTTGGGGGGTGGGCAAGCGCAGCGGGCTTTGCCATCATGGGCCGATCCGGCTCAGACACAGGGAGAGTTCCTCATCATGAATACCGAAGCCATCTGGCAATTCCTCAGCACCCAAGGCATGGATTTCGGGCTCAAGATCCTGGCCGCCCTCGCGGCCTGGATCATCGGCCGCTGGATTATCAATCTGGCCGTGCGCCTCTTCACCCGCGCGCTGGAAGCAGGCAAGCGGGTGGACTCCACCCTCTCCAACTACCTGCGCTCCATCCTCACGGTGCTCTTGAACATCGTGCTGGTGCTGGCAATTCTGGACATCTTCGGCATCAAGACCACCTCCTTCGCCGCCCTGCTGGCCGGTGCGGGCCTGGCCATCGGCACGGCCTGGGGCGGCCTGCTCACGCATTTCGCGGCCGGCGTCTTCATGCAGGTGCTGCGGCCCTTCAAGGTAGGCGACTTCGTGCAGGTGGGCGGCGTCACCGGCACGGTCAGCGAGATCGGCCTCTTCGGCACCACGGTGATCACGCCCGACAACGTGCAGACCATCATCGGCAACAACAAGATCTTCTCGGACACCATCCAGAACTACTCCACCCTGCCCCACCGCCGGGTGGACTGCGTGGCCAAGGTCGCCAATACCGTGGACCCGCTGGATGCCATTGCCCGCCTGCGCAGCGCCGTGGCCGCCATTCCCAATGTGGTGGCCACGCCCGCGCCCGATATCGAGATCCTGAGCTTCACCCCCGAGGGCCCGCTGCTGTGCGTGCGGCCCTACTGCCACACCGACCATTACTGGCAGGTCTATTTCGACACCCATAAGGCCGTGGTCGCCACCTTCGGGGCGGCCGGCTATCCGGTGCCGGAAACCCCACTGGCCCCGCGCAACCGCTAGGCGCAGGCACCCGCAGCGCGCGGCCGGGCGCGCACCCAGTCCCCGGCCACCCCCAAGCTGTCCGCAAGCTGTCGTACGTGAAAACCGACGCCAGCCCAGGGCAGCCGATTCCCTACAGTGGGCCGCAGCGGCCGCGTCCCCCCACTTGTCCAGGGATCGCTATGAACAACCGGAACATCGTCCGAGGTCTTTTCCTCGGCGCCATTGCCTTGTCCTTCGGGCTGGGCGCCTTGCAGTACCCCATCGGCAGCTTCGCGCGCGCTGGCGCCGGGCTCTTTCCCCTGCTGGTCAGCGGCCTGCTGCTGCTGATCGCCCTGCTGACCCTGCTGCGGGCCCGCTTCGAGAAACCCGTGCCCCTGGGCTTCAGCCTGCGCAATATCGGCCTGGTGCTGGTTTCGCTGTGCGGCTTCGCCCTGGTGTCGGAGAAGCTGAACATGGTGGCCGGCATCGTGCTGATGGTCTTCGTGGCCTCGCTGGCCAGCACCTCGTACTCCTGGAAGCGCTGCCTGAAGATCGCCGCCGGCCTGGTGGCCGTGGCCTTCGCCTTCCAGAAGCTGCTCGGTCTCAACCTGCCCCTGGTCTGAAGCCATGATGGACATCCTGCACAACCTGGCCTTCGGCTTCGAGCACGCGCTGACCTGGCAGAACCTGCTGTTCTGCGCCATCGGCTGCACGGTGGGCACCCTGGTGGGCCTGCTGCCCGGCCTGGGCCCCCTGGCCACCATCAGCCTGCTGCTGCCGCTCACCTACTCCATTCCCACCGGCGGCGCGCTCATCATGCTGGCCGGCATCTACTACGGCGCCCAGTACGGGGACAGCGTCAGCGCGATCACCATGAAGATCCCGCACGCCAGCTCCATCGTCGCCTGCATAGACGGCTACCAGATGACGCTCAAGGGCAAGACCGGCCTGGCGCTCTTCACGGCCGGCGTGTCCAGTTTCATCGGCGGCACGGTGGCCATCGTGGTGCTGTCCTTCCTGGCGCCCAGCCTGGGCGAGGTGGCCTTTCTCTTCGGGCCGGCCGACTACTGCGCCCTGATGCTGGTGGGCTTTGTCTGCGTCAGCTTCGTCACCACCGGCAGCCTGCTCAACGGTCTGGCCATGTGCCTGATCGGCATCCTGCTGGGCCAGATCGGCACCGATGTGAACAGCGGCCTGCAGCGCTACACCTTCGACCTGCCCTTCCTGGCCGAGGGCGTGGGCCTGGTCAGCATCGCGCTGGGCTGCTTCGGCATTGCCGAGATCAGCAAGAACCTGGACGCCCGCGAGGAGCGCACGCCCTTCAACGGCAAGATCAAGCTGATGCCCACCTGGCCCGAGTTCAAGCGCATCATCCCCAGCGCCCTGCGCGGCAGCGCCATCGGCTCCTTCCTGGGCATCCTGCCCGGCGGCGGCCCGGTGATCGCGCAGTTCGCCGCCTATGCCATCGACAAGAAGGTCAGCAAGTACCGCCACGAGATCGGCCAGGGCGCCATCGAGGGCGTGGCCGGCCAGGCCGCGGCCGACGAGGCCGCCGCGCGCACCAGCTTCATCCCGCTGATGAGCATCGGCATCCCCGAGAACGCGGTGATGGCCCTGATGATGGCCGCCTTCGTGATCAAGGGCATACAGCCCGGCCCGAACATGATTGCCGGCCATCCCGACCTGTTCTGGGGTCTGGTGGCCAGCATGTGGGTGGGCAACTGCTTCCTGCTGCTGCTCAATGTGCCCCTGGTGCGCTACTGGCTGTCGGTCTTCAAGATCCCCTACAACGTGCTGTTCCCGGCCATCCTCTTCTTCTGCTGCATCGGCACTTACAGCGTCAACAACAACCTGGACGACATCTTCGTCACCGCCGTCTTCGGCTTCGCCGGCTATCTCTTCATGCGCCTGGACATGGACGCCGCGCCCCTGATGCTGGGCTTCATCCTGGGCCCCATGCTGGAGGAGAACTTCCGCCGCGCCATGCTGATTAGCCGCGGCAGCTTCCACACCTTCATCGAGCGCCCCATCAGCGCCAGCCTGCTGGGCCTGGTGGCCCTGTTCATAGGCTGGCAGCTGCTGAGCTTCGTGCTGAAGTCCCGCCGCACGGGCAGCGAAGCCACGCCGCCCGTCGGTGAAAGCGCAGTCTCCTGAAGCTCAGGCCGGAAAGCGCACCGTGACGCACAGGCCGCGCCCGCCCGGGCCGGCCTGGGCCTCGGCCACCGCGCCATGCAGGCGGGCGATATCGGCCACGATGGCCAGGCCCAGGCCGCTGCCCCCGCCCTGGGCCGCGCGGCCACGCTGGAAGCGCTGCCACAGCAGGGCCAGCTCCTCGGGCGGCACGCCGCGGCCCTCGTCCTCCACGCTGAGCCAGCTGCGGCCCTGGGCATCACGCCCGCAGCGCACCGTGATGCGCACGCCCGGGCCGGCATGCTCGATGGCGTTGTGCAGCAGATTCCCCAGCAGTTCCTCCAGCAGCAGGGCATCGCCGCGCAGCGGCGCCGGCGCCAGTGCGAAGCCCAGGTCCTGGCCGGCGGCCAGGGCCGGAGCCAGCCAGCGGTCGGCCGCCGCCGCAGCCAAGGTGCTCAGATCCAGGGTCTGCTGGGGGCGCGCGGTCTCGGCCTGCAAGGCCTGGCTCTCGGCCCGGGCCAGCACCAGAAGCTGCTGGGCCAGGCGGCTGCCGCGCTCGGCCGCGGCGTGCAGGCGCTGCAGGGCCGGGTGCAGGGCCTCGGGATGCGGCGCGGCCAGGACCTCGGCCGCCTCCAGCCGCATCACGGCCAGCGGGGTACGCAGCTGGTGCGCGGCATCGGCCACAAAGGCGCGCTGGGCCGCGGCCGCCTCGCGCAGACGCGCCAGCAGCTCGTTGAGCGCCTGCACCAGGCCGGCCACCTCGCCCGGCAGGGCCTGGGCCGGTACCGGCTCCAGGCGCTGCGGCGTGAGCGCCGCCACCTGGGCCGCCGCCACCTGCAGCGGGCGCAGAGCCCGGCGCACCGCCAGCAAGGACAGGCCCAGCAGCGGTAGGGCCAGGGCCAGGGCCGCCAGGCCCGCGCCCAGCAGGGCCGCGCGCTGGGCCAGGGCCCGCTTGCCCAGGGTCTCGGCCACCACGATCAGGCAGGTCTGCGCCGCCCCCGGCCCGCAAGCCTGACCCTGGGCCGCCAGGCGCAGGGCCTGCCCCGCCAGCGTGGCGCTGAAGAAGCGGCGTTCGCCCGGCGCCGGCCTGTCGCTCACCAGGGCCAGCAGGCCGGCCTGCCCGGCCAGCAAGCGTCCCTGCGGATCAGCCACGGCGAACTGGCTCTCGTCCACCGCATCGGCGCGCAGGGCGCGAGCGGTCTGCTCGCTCAGCGGCAGCTGCACCCGGCCCTGGGCATCGGTGTCCAGCATCTCGGCCAGGGCCACGCCGGTGTCGGTGAGGGCCCGGTCCAGCGCGTCCAGGGCGGGGCTCAGGGCCAGGCCGTAGATCAGCAGGGCCGCCAGCGGGATCAGGCCGGCCAGGGGCAGCAGCAGCCACAGCAGCAGGGTGCGGCGCAGGCTGGCCTGGCGCGGCCCCGGGCGCGCGCTCATGGCGCTTCGGCCGGCTCCAGCCGGTAGCCCAGGCCGCGCACCGTGCGCAGGTTCACGCCGCCCGGCTCGATCTTGGCGCGCAGGCGCGAGACCAGTAGCTCCAGCGCGTTCTCCGAGCTGGCCGCTGCCCAGCCCGGGATCAGGGCCGTGAGCTGCTCGCGCGTGACCACCTGACCGGCCTTGAGCAGCAGGTACTGCAGCACCACGCATTCGCGCGCCGTCAGGTGCACCGCCTGCTCGCCGATGAAGGCGCGCCGCGCCCCGGCATCAAAGCGCAGGACCGCCAGGCTGAGGGTCTCGTTGCGTCTGAATTCGTGGCGCCGCACCAGGGCGCGCAGGCGGGCGATGAGCTCGTCGATGGCAAAGGGCTTGAGCAGATAGTCATCGGCCCCGGCCTCCAGGCCGTCCACCCGGTCCTCCACCCCGTCGCGGGCGGTGAGCATCAGCACCGGCAGAAAGCTGCCCTGCTCGCGCAGGCGGCGCAGCACCTCCAGGCCGTCGATGCCCGGCAGGCCGATGTCCAGCACCAGGGCATCATAGCTTTCCTGGCGCAGCGAGGCGGCCACCGGCTCGCCGCGCGCACTCAGCTCCACCCGCCAGCCACGAGCGCGCAGGGCCGCGGCGATGGCCTCGGCCAGGGCCGCATCGTCCTCCACCAGCAGGATGTGCATGGCGGCTCAGGCGCCGGCCAGCGCCGCCAGGCGCGGCAGGGCCTCGAAGGTATTGGCCCGGGTGCAGGCCGCGGTGGCCTCCAGGGTCCAGCCGCGCAGGCGGGCCAGGCTCTGGGCGATGCGCGGCAGCTCGGCCGGCTCGTTGCGGCCCTGGGCCTGGCCGGCGGCGCGCTGTTCGGCCGTGGCATAGAGCCAGTGCGGCGGGATATCGGGCGCATCGGTCTCCAGCACCAGGCTTTGCGCCGGCAGCTCGGCCGCAAGACGGCGGATCTGCAGCGAGCGCTCGTAGGTGAGCGTGCCGCCAAAGCCGAGCTTGAAGCCCTGGGCGATGAAGGTATCGGCCTGCTGGCGGCTGCCGTTGAAGGCGTGGGCGATGCCGCCCCGCACCACGGTGCGGCGCAGGCCGCGCAGCAGCTGGTCCGCGCTCTTGCGCACATGCAGGATCACCGGCAGCTCGAAGCGCTGCGCCAGCCTGAGCTGCTCGGTGTAAAAAAACTGCTGGCGGGCCGCGTCCAGGCCCGGCACGAAGAAGTCCAGGCCGATCTCGCCCACGGCCACCAGGCGCGGGTCCTCACGGTGGCGCTCCAGCAAGCCGGCCAGGGTGGCCAGATCCTCATCCCGCGCCTTCATCACGTAGAGCGGGTGGATGCCCAGGGCATAGGCAAAGCCATGCGCGTGCGCCAGATCGCGCGCGGCCTCGAAGTCGAAGGCGCCCACCGAAGGGATCACGATTTGCGAAACGCCCGCGGCGCGGGCACGCGCCACGACCTCATCCCGGTCCGCGCCGAACTCCGGCGCGTCCAGATGGCAGTGGCTGTCCACCCACATGAGCTTGAGCTCAGCGGAACACCACCGTGCGGTGGCCGTTGAGCAGCACGCGATGCTCGGCATGCCACTGGATGGCGCGCGCCAGGGTCACGCATTCCACATCGCGGCCCATGGCCACCAGCTGCTCGGGCGCCAGGCTGTGGTCGATGCGCGCCACCTCCTGCTCGATGATGGGGCCCTCGTCCAGGTCCGAGGTCACATAGTGCGCCGTGGCGCCGATCAGCTTGACCCCGCGCTCATAGGCCTGGTGATAGGGCTTGGCACCCTTGAAGCTGGGCAGGAAGCTGTGATGGATATTGATGGCCCGGCCCGAGAGGTATTGGCACAGCTCGGGGCTGAGGATCTGCATATAGCGGGCCAGCACCACCAGATCGATGCGGTTCTCCTCGACCACCTCGATGATCTTGCGCTCCTGCGCCGCCTTCTGCTCCGGCGTGCTGTTCAGCAGCGGGAAGTGGTGGAAGGGAATGTTGTGCGAGGCGGCCAGCTGGTAGAAGTCGCGGTGGTTGCTGACGATGGCCGGAATCTCGATGGGCAGATGCCCGGTCTGCACGCGGAACAGCAGATCGTTCAGGCAGTGGCCCAGCTTGGACACCAGCAACAGCACGCGGGTCTTGGTCTCGCGGCCCACCAGCTCCCAGTCCATCTGCAGGCGCTGGGCCAGGGGCTCGAAGGCCTGGCGCAGAGCCGCGCCCTCGGCCGGCGCTGCCGCCTCGAACTCGATGCGCATGAAGAAGCGCCGGTGGTCGGCGTCGCCATGCTGGTGGGAGGTGACGATATTGCCGCCCTGCTCCAGCAGGAAACCGGTCACGGCATGGACGATACCGGCCTGGTCGGGGCAGCTCAGTTTCAGGATGAAGCGGGCGGTCTGGCTCATACAGCGGTGGCGGCTGGGTTGGAGAGAAATCGGGCCCGAGATACTACTGCAGGGCGCCGCCCACCAGTTTCAGCTGCGTTTCGCAGCGCGCGGCCAGACTCTGGTCATGGGTCACCAGCACAAAGGCCGTGCCCTGGGCCCGGGCCGTCTCCAGCATCAGGGCGAAGACGGCGTCGGCCGTGTCGCGGTCCAGATTGCCGGTGGGCTCGTCGGCCAGCACACAGGCCGGCTGGCTGACCAGGGCGCGGGCGATGGCCACGCGCTGGCGCTCACCGCCCGACAGCTCGGCTGGCCGGTGCGACAGGCGCTGGCCCAGGCCCAACCGGGCCAGCATGGCCGCCGCGCGCTCGCGCGCCGCCGCCACCGGCTCGCGCCGCACGCGCAGGGGCATGGCCACATTGTCCAGCGCGCTGAACTCGGGCAGCAGATGGTGGAACTGGTAGACAAAGCCCAGATGCTGGTTGCGCCACTGGCCCAGCGGCGCTTCGCCCATGGAAGCCAGATTGCGGCCCATCAGCGTGACCTGACCGCTCGTGGGCTTGTCCAGCCCGCCCAGCAGATGCAGCAGGGTGCTCTTGCCCGAGCCCGAGGCCCCCAGCACCGCCAGGGTCTGGCCGCGCGCCACGCGGATGTCCACGCCCTTGAGCACCTGCACATCCAGGCCGCCTTCCTTGAAGCGGCGGCTCAGGGCCACGCCCTCAAGAACTAGTTCCTGTCGTCCGCCGGGCCGCCCCAAGGACGACAGCGTCCCCTCGGGGGACCGACCAGGCTCCGCCTGGGCGAGGGGTTCAAAGTTACTCATAGCGCAGCGCCTCGGCCGGTTGCACGCGGCTGGCGCGCCAGCTCGGGTAGAGGGTGGCCAGGAAGGCCAGGATCAGGGAGGTCACGGCAATGGGAATGATGTCGGCGCTCTGCGGGTCGCTGGGCATGCGGCTGATCAGGTAGATGCTGCCGGGCAGGAAGCTCACGTTCAGCGCGCGCTCGATGGCGGGCACGATCACATCGATATTGAAGGCCACCAGCAGGCCCAGGCCCACGCCCGAGAGCGTGCCGATGATGCCGGCCGTGGCGCCCTGCACCATGAAGATGGCCATGATGGAGCGCGGGCTGGCGCCGAAGGTGCGCAGGATGGCAATGTCGGACTGCTTGTCCGTCACCGTCATCACCAGGGTGGAAACCAGGTTGAAGGCCGCCACCGCCACGATCAGGGTGAGGATGATGCCCATCAGGCGCTTCTCCACCTGCACCGCGTCATACCAGTTGGCATTGGTGCGGGTCCAGTCGCGCACGCGCAGCTCGGGGCCCAGGCTGCGCGCCAGCTGGTCACCCACCTGGCGCGCCTGGTGCACATCGGCCAGCTTGAGCTGCACGCCGCTCGGGCCGCTCACGCGAAAGAGCTTGGCCGCATCCTCCAAATCGATCAGCACCAGGCCGCTGTCGTACTCGTAGTGGCCGGCATGGAAGATGCCCACCACGGTGAAGCTCTTGAGCCGCGGCGCCGTGCCCGCGGGCGTGACCTGGCCACCGGGGGTCACGAGGGTGAGCTTGTCGCCCTCGTGCACGCCCAGCTGGCGCGCCAGCTCGCCGCCGATCACCATGCCCCATTCGCCGCTCTTCAGGCGGGTGCTGACGCCTTCCTTGAGCAGCTGGGCCGCCAGAGGCGTGACCTCGGCCTCGCGCCGCGGATCGATGCCACGCACGATGGTGCCGCGCATCTCCTCGCCGCGCGCGATCAGGGCCTGCGAGACCACAAAGGGCGCCGCGCCCTGGATCTGCCCGCCCACGGCCGGATTGGCCCGGGCCCGCGCCGCCACGGCCTGCCAGTCGTCCAGGCCCTGGCCGTCATAGCTCATCAGCTCCACATGGGCGATCACGCTGAGCATGCGGTCGCGCACCTCCTTCTGGAAGCCGTTCATCACCGAGAGCACGATGATCAGCGCCGCCACCCCCAGGGCGATGCCCAGCACCGACACGCCGGAGATGAAGGAGATGAAGCGGTTGCGCCGCCCGCCCCGTCCGGCGCGGGTATAGCGCCAGCCGATCTGCAATTCATAGGGCCAATTCATGGGGCGGGATGCTAACCGAGGGCAGCGCCGGTAAGCGCCGCGTAGCAGCGGTAAGTGTTTGCACACAAGTGGGTGGATGGCATGTCGGCTGTTCAGAATCGCGCCCCGCTCGGCCCCGCGGCCGGGCGTCAGCAAGAACCCCAACAAGAAACCCAACAAGAAACCCGGACGACAGCCCAGGAGGAACCCGATGTCGAACTTCACCCACAGCTGCAAGCGCCCCGCCCTGCGGACGCCGCAGCCCCGCAACCCCTTCCGCGCCATCGCGCTGGCCCTGCTGGGCCAGAGCCTGGCCCTCAGCGCCCTGGCCCACGGCTATCTGAGCCAGCCCGAAGCGCGCGGCCTGCTGTGCCGCAGCGGCGCCAACAGCCAGTGCGGCGCCGTGCAGTGGGAGCCGCAGAGCCTGGAAGGCTTCTCCGGCTACCCCGAGCGCGGCCCGGCCGATGGCCAGATCGCCAGCGCCGGCCTGAGCCAGTTCGGCGCCCTGGACGAGCAGAGCGCCGTGCGCTGGACCAAGCGCCCCTTGAGCGCCGGTGCCCAGACCTTCAGCTGGACCTTCACGGCCAACCATGTCACGCGCAACTTCCGCTACTACATCACCCGCGCCGACTGGAACCCCAACCAGCGCCTGAGCCGCGCTGCCTTCGAGCCCCAGCCCTTCTGCAGCCATGACGGCGGCATGCGCCAGCCCCCCAAGCAGCTCAGCCATGTCTGCCAGGTGCCGGCGCGCAAGGGCTACCAGCTCATCCTGGCCATCTGGGAGGTGGGCGACACGCCCATGAGCTTCTACAACGTGGCCGATGTGATGTTCGAGGGCAGCGGCGGCACCCCCACGCCCGCGCCGGGCTGGGAGCCGCGCGGCGTGATCCACCCCTCCACCGATCTGGCCGTGGGCGACCAGGTGATGACGCGGGTGTTCGACGCGCGCGGCGAGCGCCGCGAGCTGCAGACCCGGCTGCGCATCGCCAGCGCGGCCGACGGCCAGCGCGAGAGCTGGCCCTATCTGCTGGCCCAGCGCATCAATGCCGAGCAGCCGCGCCAGTTGCAGGCCGGTGTGCGCGCGGCGGACGGCCGCATCGCCCCGGCCCCGGGCCGCAACGAGGTCTTCGCCCAGGCGGCCAGCGGCATCGAGCGCGTAGAAGTGCAGATCGAGAAGGCGCCGGCCCCGGCGGCCGATCTGCTGGTCAACGGCCTGAATACCAGCCCGGCCATCGTCAACGGCCAATTGAGCCTGAGCTTTGCCCTGACCGCCGTGGGCGAGCTGGACATCACGGCCACGGTGCTGGACCACGGCGGCCGCACCAAGGGCACGCTGAGCCTGAGCCTGGCCAATAGCGGCCAGACCGTGCTGCTGCCCCTGCAGCAGCCCCAGGCCGGCCACCACCAGTTGGTGCTGCGCGGCGTGGTCAAGGGCAGCGGCGCCCTGGTGCAGAAGACCTTCGACCTGATGATCGCGGGCGGCGGCAGCCAGCCCGGCCCTGCGAGCTACCGCTTCCCCGAAGGCCTGCGCGAGTACAAGGCCGGCACCCGCGTGCTGCAACCCAAGGACGGCCGCGTCTACGAATGCCGCCCCTGGCCCAACGCCGGCTACTGCGTGCAATGGTCGCCCCAGGCCACGCATTTCGAGCCCGGCGTGGGCACGCACTGGCAGGAGGCCTGGATCGCGCGCTGAGATCCGCCAAGCCCCGGCGCGGCGGCGGTTCAGCCGCGCTTCATGAACGGCCGCTAGGCTGCCGTCCCTCGATCGGCCCGGAGTTCCTGCGACATCCGACAACAAGGCCGGCGCACACAAGCGGCCCAGGGGCCGGCACAGGGATGGAATCGTGAACACAAGCAGTACCGTCGGCGCGCTGGTCGCCGCCTTGCTGGTCGGCGCCAGCGCCCATGGCCAAGGCCCGGGATCCCCGGAGCCCGACTACATCGTCTCCGCCCGCGAGCCCGGGCATTGCCTGCGGGTGCAGGGCGCGCTGCGCGCGGGCGCCCGCCTGGAGATCGCGCCCTGCGATGTGGCCGATCCCGCCCAGGCCTGGGACCTGCGCGAGCAGCGCCTGCGGCCCTTTGGCCAGAACACCCTGTGCGTGGGGCCGCGCCAGCTGGGCGAGGGCGAACGCCTGACGCTGCAGCCCTGCCGGCCCGGCGCGCTGCAGGCCTGGCGCTACCAGGACCAGAGCTTTCGCCTGCAGGGCTATGCCATGGACCTCAGCGCCAACGAGGAGCCCATCGACATTTACGAGCACCATGGCGAGGCCAATCAGCGCTGGCGCCTGCTGTCCGAGGCGCGGCAGATTGCGGAGCGCGGCCGCCATGTGCGGGTGCGCTATCCCGTGGCCGTGACGAACACGCCCCTGATCGCGCTGGAACTGGCGCGCGACCAGGTCAACCGGCTCACGCCGCTGCACCAGGCCCTGCCCTACCCCCGCGATATCGCCACCTACCCGGGCCTGATGCCCGCCGATGCCCCGCCCAGCAGCGCGCGCTTCAGCCTGGACCGGCGCATCGGCGCCTTCCGGCATATCGGCTGGCAGCCCGAGTGGCATCAGACCCTGCACACCGGCCTGTGGGCCCCGGCCGGCCGGGTGATACGCCTGCGGGTCGAGGCCGCGCGGCCGGCCGACCTGGCGCAGCTGACGCTGCAGATCAGCGAGCAGAACGAGGTGCTGGCCACCAATGGCAAGCCCCTGGACGGCGATCCCCAGCTCAAGCGCTTCCCGGCCGTCAGCATGCTGGCCCCGCTCAAGCCCGGGCTCAACGAGATCCGCAGCCAGTACGGCGGCTTCATCCAGATCAACTCGCATCAGGCGGCCGACGCCACCGTGCACATCAGCATCGAAGAGGCGGTGGCCGCGCCCTACTTCCATGTGGAGCGGCACGGCCCGCAGGACTGGGCGCGCATCCGCCAGCTGCCCGGCCCCTGGGTGCTGCTGGAGGGCCGGCGCAGCGTGATCACCGTGCCGCGCGAGCAGGTCCGCGATCTGAAGGATCCGCAGGCCCTGATGGCCCAGTTCGACACCCATGTGGAAAACATCGAATGGCTGGCCGGCTTCGACGGCAGCGGTCCCCTGCATCCGCGCCAGCGCCTCAAGCACCACATCACCTGGAGCCCCCAGGTGGGATTTGGCTGGGCCCATGCCGGCTACCCCATACGCACCAGCGGCGACTGGCCGCTCACCGATGTGGACGCCGTCAAACGCTTCTGGGGCAATGTGCATGAGCTGGGCCACAACTACCAGCAGTCCACCTGGTGCAACACCTTCGGCAGCGAGTCCACGGTCAATCTCTTCTCGCTCTACGCCATGGAGCAGATGGGCCAGCCGGCCCAGACCGTGGTGGAAGACATGTATGGCCAGGCGGTGCGCAAGCTCAAGGCGGGCCGCATCCGCGACTTCGCCCGCGATGCCGACGACAACGACAAGCTGGTCTTCCTGGTGCAGATCATGGACGCCGTGCCCCAGCGCGGCTGGCAGATCTACCGCGAGCTCTTCCGTGCCTACCGCGAGCTGAGCCCCGCCAGGCAGCAGGCGCTGGAACAGGGCGAAGCGGCCGCGCAGTATGACCAGCACTATGTGCTGATGTCGCGCATCACCGGCCTGGACCTGCGCGACCACTACCGCCACTGGGCCATCCCGCTCTCGGCCGGGGCGCTGGCCGAGGTGGCGGCACTCAAGCTGCGCAAGCCCGCCACGCCCACCTGGCTTTATGTGAGAACGCACTCATGACGCGCACGGCCGGCCGCTGGCCCGCCCTGCTGCTGACGCTGAGCCTTCTGGCTGGCCCGGCCGCCGCGGCCAGCCTCTTCGGCGCCGACAGCCCGCTGCCCACGGCCGAGGCCCGCATGCTGGCCCTCATCACCGAGCTGAGCAGCCCGCGCTACGACGGCCGCCTGGCCGGCTCGCCGGGCGATGCCCTCACCCGCCGCCTGATCCAGGCCGAGTTCCGGGCCCTGGGCCTGCAGCCCGCGGGCGAGGACGGCGATCTGCAATGGTTCGAGACCCGCATCGCCAGCCCATCCCCCGAGGATGAGGAGACCGACGAGCGCTCACCCCAGCATGGCCGCCGCGTGCGCAGCGCCAATATCGCGGCCTGGCTGCCGGGCCAGGATGCGCGGCTGGCGCGGGAGCTCATCATCATCAGCGCCCACCACGATCATCTGGGCCCCACGGCCTCGGGCCAGGCCTTCTATCCGGGCGCCAATGACAATGCCTCGGGCGTGGCCGCCCTGCTGGAGCTGGCGCGCGGCTTTGCGACGCGGCGCGACAACCGGCGCAGCCTGCTCTTCATCGCCTACGGGGCCGAGGAGCAGCCCGTCATGGGCTCCATGCACCACGCCGCCCATCCCCTGCCGGTAGAGCGCGGCCGTGAGCTGATCCTGATGAGCACCGTGGACATGATCGGCCAGGGTTTTGGCGAGTGGCTGCGTTACAGCGCCGCACAGCGCTGCGGCTTTGTGCAGCGCTGGCTGAGCGCCCTGCAGCAGCCCGCGGCGGGCCATGCGGACGACTACTCCCACGAGTACCAGGCCCGGGATGACGAGGACAGCTACGACTTCGATGCCGGCCCCTTCGCCGCCCGCGGCGTGCGCAACCGGGTCTTCGGCCGGGTGGCGGGTGTGGCCCACTATCACCGCAGCAGCGACACGGCGCAGCGGGTCGAGATCCGCCCGGCCCTGCAATTCCTGCGCAGCGTCGAGGACTATCTGCGCACCGTGGACCGCGACGGCCTGGGTCGACCGGCGGCCGGCGCGCGGCCCCTGTGCAGCGACTGAGCCACAGACCGTAAGCCTGGGGCAGGCCCCGGGCGCTAAGCTGCGCCGGCCCGCCTCTTTACCGGCTCAGCCCCTTCTCGACATGACCCCGTTTCCGCGCCGTCGCCTGCTGCAGTTCGCCGCGACGCTCGTGCCCGCCAGCCCGATATGGAACGCGGGCGCGAATCCCGCGCCCCTGCGCCTGGCCTACTACGACAACTTCGCGCCCTTCTCCAGCCTGGGGCCCCAGGGCGAGGTGCGCGGCATCTTCGTGGACATCGTGGAGGAGCTGCTGGTGCGGCGCCTGGGCTGGCAGGTGCGTCATGAGGCCTTCCCCTGGACGCGCGCCCAGCAGCGCGTGCAGCAGGGCGAGGCCGATGGCTTCATCACCGTGCCCACGCCGGAGCGCCTGGCCTACACCCTGGCCAGCAGCCACTGGGTCACCCAGGGCCGGCTGGTGATGTTTGTGCGCGCCCAGGACACCAAGCTGCGCCAACGCCTGCAGGGGCTCAGGAGCCCAGACGAACTCCGCGGCCTGCGCCTGGGCGCCTATCTGGGCAATGGCTGGGTCAAGGCGCGCTTCGCCGGGCATGAGATCAGCTTCAGCCCCAGCCGCCAGCATGCGCTGCGCATGCTGCTGGCCGAGCGCTTCGACGTGCTGCTGGACTCGGCCAATGCCACGCAGGCGGCGCTGCGGGCCGCCGGGCTGGAGCGTGAGGTGCTGGAGCTGCCGCCCACCCTGGACAGCAGCGAGACCCGGCTGATGCTGGGCCGCAGCTCGTTCTATGCCGCACGCCTGGCCGAGGTCGACGCAGGCCTGGCCCGCATGCGCCGCGACGGCAGCCTGGTGCGGCTGGGGCAGCTGCCGGCGGATTGAGCGGCCGCGTGCCGCTCAGTGCGCCTCGTCCCAGTTGGCGCCCACGCCCACCTCGGCCAGCAGGGGCACCTTGAGCTGGGCCACGCCAGCCATCAGGCGCGGCACCTCGGTCTTGATCCAGTCCAGCTCGGCCGCGGGCACCTCGAAGACCAGCTCGTCGTGCACCTGCATGATGATGCGCGTGGCCAGACCGCGGGCATCGAGCTCGTTCTGCACCGCCACCATGGCCAGCTTGATCAGGTCGGCCGCCGTGCCCTGCATGGGCGCGTTGATGGACTGGCGCTCTGCGCCGGCGCGGCGCGGGCCGTTGCCGCCCTTGATCTCGGGCAGGTAGATGCGGCGGCCGAACAGGGTCTCCACATAGCCCAGCTCGGCAGCGCGGGACTTGGTCTCGTCCATATAGCGCTTCACGCCGGCAAAGCGGGTGAAGTAGCGGTCGATATAGTCCTTGGCCGCCTTCTGCTCGATGCCCAGGCTCTGGGCCAGGCCGAAGGCGCCCATGCCGTAGATCAGGCCGAAGTTGATGGTCTTGGCATAGCGGCGCTGCTCGCTCGTGACATCGTCCAGCGGCACGCCAAAGACCTCGCTGGCCGTGGCGCGGTGCACGTCCTGCCCCTCCTGGAAGGCGCGCAGCAGGCCCGGGTCCTCGCTGATATGGGCCATGATGCGCAGCTCGATCTGGGAGTAGTCGGCACTGACGATGCAATGCCCCGGCGGCGCGATGAAGGCCTCGCGCACCTTGCGCCCTTCCGCGGTGCGGATGGGGATGTTCTGCAGATTGGGCTCGTTGCTGGAGAGGCGCCCGGTCACCGTCACCGCCTGGGCATAGGTGGTGTGCACCCGGCCGGTGGCCGGGTTGATCATCAGGGGCAGCTTGTCGGTGTAGGTGCTCTTGAGCTTGGCCAGGCCGCGGTACTCCAGGATCTTGGCCGGCAGCGGGTAGTCCTGGGCCAGCTTGTCCAGCACCTCCTCGTCGGTGGAGGGGGCGCCGGTGGCCGTCTTCTTGACCACGGGCAGGCCCAGCTTGTTGAACAGGATCTCGCCGATCTGCTTGGGGCTGCCCATATTGAAGGGCTGGCCGGCAATCTCGTAGGCCTGCTGCTCCAGCGCCACCAGGCGCTGGGCCAGCTCGTGGCTCTGGGCCTGCAGGCGGCTGGCATCGATCAGCACGCCGGTGCGCTCCACCCGCGCCAGGGCCGTCGAGGTGGGCAGCTCGATCTGCTCATAGACAAAGTTCAGCCCGGCCTCGGCCTGGATCTGGGGCAGCAGCAGCTCGCTGAGCTGCACGCACATCTCGGAGTCCTCCCCCGAGTATTCGGTGGCGCGCGCCACATCCACCTGGGCAAAGGGAATCTGGTGGGCGCCCTTGCCGCAGAGGTCTTCGTAGTTGATGCCGCTGCGGCCCAGATGGCGCTCGGCCAAGGCCGAGAGGCCGTGGGTCTTGTGCGCCTCCAGCACATAGCTCTGCAGCATGGTGTCGTGCGCATAGCCGGCCACCGCGATGCCATGGTTCATGAACACATGGCAGTCGTACTTGATGTTCTGGCCCAGCTTCTTCTTGCTGGCATCTTCCAGCCAGGGTTTCAGCCGGGCCAGCACCGCGTCCAGCGGCAGCTGCTCGGGCGCGTCCGGGCCCTCGTGGCGCAGCGGGATGTAGGCGGCCTTGCCCGGCTCCACGGCAAAGGAGATGCCCACGATGCGGGCCTGCATGCCATCCAGGGAGTCGGTCTCGGTGTCGAGCGCGGTGAGCGGCGCGGCCTCAAGGCGCGCCAGCCAGGCGTCCAGCTGCTCCCAGCTCAGCACGGTCTCGTAGTGGCGCTCCAGCGGCGCGGCAGACGGGGTAGGTGCGGCCGGGGCCTCCGCGGCTGCCGCGGCCGTCTTGGCCTTGGGCGCGGGCAGCTCGCCGCTCAGCTCCTTGAGCCAGGTCTTGAAGCCGTAGCGGCCGTAGAAGCCGGCCAGGCCGCTCTCGTCCACCGGCTTGAGCGCCAGGGCATCCAGGGCCGGCCAGCCGGGCACATGACCGCCCAGATCGCAGTCGCAGCGCACTGTCACCAGTTTGCGGCCCATGGGCAGCCAGTCCAGGGCCTTGCGCAGGTTCTCGCCGGCCACGCCCTTGATCTTGTCGGCATTGGCCATCACGCCGTCCAGCGAGCCATGCTCGGCAATCCATTTGGCTGCGGTCTTGGGGCCCACCTTCTCGACGCCGGGCACGTTGTCCACCGTGTCGCCCATCAGGGTCAGGTAGTCGATGATGCGGTCGGGCGGCACGCCGAACTTCGCCAGCACGCCGGCCTCGTCCAGGCGCTCGGGCGGCTTGGCCATGGTGTTGATCAGGCTCACATCGGGCGTGACCAGCTGGGCCAGGTCCTTGTCGCCGGTGGCCACCACCACCTGATGGCCGCTGGCCGCACCCAGGCGGGCCAGGGTGCCGATGGCGTCATCGGCCTCGATGCCGGGCACTTCCAGCACCGGCCAGCCCAGCAGGCGCACCACCTCGTGGATGGGCTCGATCTGGGCGCGCAGATCGTCCGGCATGGGCGCGCGCTGGGCCTTGTACTCGGCGTACCACTCGTCGCGGAAGGTCGGGCCCTTGGCGTCGAAGACGCAGGCGGCATGCTCGGCGCCGATGTCCTCGCGCAGCTTCTTCATCATGGCCACGATGCCATGCACCGCTCCGGTGGGCTGGCCCTCGGGGCCGCGCAGATCGGGCAGGGCGTGGTAGGCGCGGTACAGGAAGCTGGAGCCGTCGACCAGCAGCAGAATCGGTTTGCTCATGGGGCGCGATTGTCCGCGAAGCCGCGGCCGCCCCGGCGCCGGGTGCGCCTTAGAATGGCAGCATCATGACGATGAAGCGCCCGCTCCTCCCCCTGCTGCTCGCCGCCCCGCTGGGCCTGGCCGCGTCCGCCGCCCTGGCCCGCGACGTGCCCGAGCCCCAGGTTCAGCAGATCGTGCTGGAGGACGACCACACCCGCGTCGAGGAACTGCGCGTGCGCGGCCAGACCCAGAAGGTCACGGTCCAACCCAAGAACAGCAAGGCCCCCGCCTACGAGATCATCGTGGGCGACGGCAGCCGCGAGCTCTCCGCCGGTCCCGGGTCCACCCGCGGCGCCGCCGGGCAGCGCGTCTGGCGCCTGCTGGATTTCTGAGTCCCGGGGCCCGCCCCGCCCCGGCATCCGCGACCCCACCTTCCCTCATGGCCGTCTTCACCGAAGTCTCCCTGGCCCAGGCTCAAGCCCTGGCCGACCGTCTGAACCTGGGCGCCGTGCAGGCGCTGCAAGGCATCAAGGCGGGCATCGAGAACACCAACTACTTCCTCACCACCGAGCGCGGCAGCTATGTGCTGACCGTGTTCGAGCGCCTGAGCTTCGCGCAGCTGCCCTTCTACCTGCGCCTGATGGAGCATCTGGCCCGGCGCGGTGTGGCCGTGCCGGCCCCGCATGCCGACGCCCAGGGCGAGATCCTCTTCGAGCTGGCGGGCAAGCCCGCCGCCGTGGTGGACAAGCTCGCCGGGGGCCATCAGCTGGCGCCGGACCTGCACCACTGCGAGCAGGTGGGTGCGCAGCTCGCCCGCATGCATCTGGCCGGCCAGGACTTCCCCTTGAGCCAGCCCAATTTGCGCGGCCTGGCCTGGTGGAGCGAGACCGTGCCCGTGGTCCTGCCCTTTCTGACGCCGGCCCAGGCCGAGCTGATCCAGACCGAGCTGGCCTACCAGCAGCAGCTGGCCGCCTCGCAGAGCTATGCCGAGCTGCCGCGCGGGCCCATCCATGCCGACCTGTTCCGCGACAACGTGATGTTCGCCGCGGTGGAAGGCGGCCTTCCCGGCCGCGAGCGCCTGACCGGCTTCTTCGACTTCTACTTCGCCGGCGTCGACACCTGGCTCTTCGACCTGGCCGTGTGCCTGAACGACTGGTGCATCGACCTGGCCAGCGGCCGCCTGGATGCCGCGCGCGCCCAGGCCTTTGTCGATGCCTACGAGGGCGTGCGTCCGCTCAGCGGCGCCGAGCACCGCCTGCTGCCGGCCCTGCTGCGCGGCGCCGCCCTGCGTTTCTGGATCTCGCGCCTGTGGGACCTGCACCTGCCGCGCGACGCCGCCCTGCTCAAGCCCCATGACCCCGGCCACTTCGAGCGCGTGCTGCGCGAGCGAGTGGCGGAGCCCTGGCACGCCCTCAAAGACTGAGCCCCGCGTCCAACCCTTTCTGCCCATCGCCGCCGTGTCGAATTCCTCGTCGTCCATGCCTCTTCACCTGCAGACCGTGCCGGCCCGCCATGGCGTGCTGTGGGTGCGGCACGGCTTCAAGGTCTTCCAGCGCCGGCCCATGGCCCTGACGGGCATGATGGCCCTGTGCATGCTCAGCGCCGTGCTGGTGCTGCTGCTGCCGGTGCTGGGCTCGGTGCTGCTGCTGATGGCCCTGCCCCTGATGAGCCTGGGCTTCATGCTGGCCACCCATCTGGTGCTGCAGAACCAGACGCCCAAGCCCGATGTCTTCCTGGCCCCGCTCAAGCTCACCCAGCAGCGCCGCAACAGCCAGCTGGCCCTGTGCGGCGGCTATGCCCTGGCCACCGTGCTGGTGATGGCGCTCAGCGGCGCTATCGACGGCGGCGCCTTCGAGACCCTGCAGGCCCTGATGGCCGATCCCAAGACCAAGGACCCGGCCTACGATGCGGCCCTGCAGGCGGCGATGAGCGATCCGCGCCTGCTCACGGGCATGTTCTTCCGCCTGTCCCTGGCCACCCTGCTGGCCGTGCCCTTCTGGCATGCCCCGGCCCTGGTGCACTGGGGCGGCCAGGGCGCCCTGCAGGCGCTGTTCTCCAGCTCCCTGGGTATCTGGCGCAACCGCAGCGCTTTCCTGCTCAACGGCCTGATCTGGGTGGGTCTGATCATGGGCCTGTCCATGCTGCTGGCCCTGCTGGGCGGACTGCTGGGCCTGGCCCAGCTGCTGCCGGTGCTGGCCCTGATGATGGGCCTGATGCTCTCCACGGTGTTCTACGCCTCGCTGTACTTCACCTTCATCGACTGCTTCATGTTCGGCGCGCCACGCGATCTGCTGAGCAAGACGAGCTGATTCCCCGCACGGGGTCATCACACTGACACACGCACTTCCTAGAGTGCGCCCCTTGTGACAGCTGGGGGGTCAATGCATGGTCCGAACGCGCTCCCTGGCACCTCCCGGCCGGAGCATGTCCTTGGGCACCCGGCCTCACCTTCATCCGTGAGTTGCAATCAGCATGACCCGTACTTCCCAGCCCACCCGTCGCCAGGCCCTCAAGCTCTTCGGCAGCCCCCTGCTGCTGCCCCTGGGCGGTGCCCTGGGCGCCGGCCTCAGCCTGAGCGCCTGCGGTGGCGGCGATGACGACACCCCGGCCGCCAGCTTCGTCTCGGCCAGCTTCACCGCCATGGCGGCCCCGACCCTGAGCACCCCGGCCAATATGGCCACGACCTATATGGCCTCCAGCCTGACGGTCAAGCTCAGCGACGACAGCAGCCTGAACTACAAGCTGGCCTACCAGCCCTTCTTCATCACCGGCGACCTGGTGCCGGACGGCAAGGGCGGCACCATCCTGGCCGGCGGCTACTACGACATCAATGGCAAGGCCATCATCGACGCCACCGTGGCCGGCAAGGAGCGCCACTTCTTCAGCGACTCGCCGGACGGCACCTCGCTGCTCAGCCTGCCCAACGCCAGCGTGGCCGGCGTCAAGGGCAAGCCGGTCTTCGCCGTGGTGCAGTTCGAATACACCACCTGGGCGCAGGACGGCAAGACCGATATGTACGGCAAGCTGCCCTCGCCCATCGCCGTGCTGACCCTGGACCAGGACCCCGCCACCGGCAAGCTGAGCCTGGTGAAGTACCACAATGTGGACACCTCGCCGGCCCACGGCCTGTGGATCACCTGCGGCTCCAGCCTCTCGCCCTGGGGCACCCATCTGTCCAGCGAGGAGTACGAGCCGGACGCCTTCACCGCCGCCAGCAGCGCCCAGTTCAAGGCCTACAGCAAGAACCTGTACGGCGACGAGACCAAGGCCAAGCCCTACCACTACGGCCATCTGCCCGAGGTCACCGTCAACCCCGACGGCACCGGCAGCATCAAGAAGCACTACTGCCTGGGCCGCATCTCGCATGAGCTGATCCAGGTGATGCCCGACAACCGCACCGCCATCATGGGTGACGACGCCACCAACGGCGGCTTCTTCATGTTCGTGGCCGACAAGGAGAAGGACCTCTCCGCCGGCACGCTGTACGTGGCCAAGGTGGGCAACGGCTTCTCGCTGGACCCCAGCGCCGCCGGCGCCCCGCTGAGCTGGATCAAGCTGGGCTCTGCCACCAGCGCCGAAATCGAGAAGATGGCCGACACGCTCAAGGCCACGGACATCATGGACGTGTCCAATACCGACCCGGCCGATGCGACGTACACCAAGATCTGGTTCAGCGGCAAGCCGCAATGGGTGCGCGTGAAGGCCGGCATGGACAAGGCCGCCGCCTTCCTGGAGACCCACCGCTACGCCGCCCTGAAGGGCGCCTCGATGGCCTTCACCAAGATGGAAGGCACGACGGTCAACATCAAGGACAAGATCGGCTACTCGGCCCTGCAGAACGTGCAGAGCTCCATGGTCAAGGGCAATGCCGCCTGGAACGAGGCCTACAACGTCACCGTGGACAAGGCCCTGAACGCTGGCGCCATCCTGGCCCACACCCTGAGCGCCGGCCAGAAGGATACGGCCGGCACCGCCATCAACAGCGAGTGGGTGCCGTCGCAGACCAAGGCCCTGCTGACCGGCGAGGACATCACGGCCGACGCCCTGGGCAATACCGGCAACCCCGACAAGATCGCCAACCCGGACAATCTGAAGTTCTCCGAGAAGCTGCGCACCCTCTTCATTGGCGAGGACAGCAGCCAGCACGTGAACAACTTCGTCTGGGCCTACAACGTGGACACCAAGCAGCTCAGCCGCCTGCTGTCCATGCCGGCCGGCGCCGAGGCCACCGGCCTGGGCGTGGTGGATGACATCAACGGCTGGACCTACATCACCAGCAACTTCCAGCACGCCGGTGACTGGGGCTCCATCCACAATGTGGTCAAGGGCACACTGCAACCCCTGCTGGAAACCAACTACAAGGGTCGCTTCGGCGCCGCGGTGGGCTACATCACCGCCGAGTCCAGCAGCGTGAAGCTGAACAAGGCCTGATGCCAGGGCAGCCACCGCCAGGTGGCCGCCAACAAGGCAAAAGGGGTGGCGCCGCGGCGCCACCCCTTTTTTCATTTGCTGCCGGACAGGCTTCAGTCGATGGGCGTGAGCTTGGCCACACCCAGGGCCAGCCACTTCACGCCGTGGCGGCCGAAGTTGACCTGGGCGCGCGCATCGGCGCCGCTGCCCTCCAGCGTCATCAGCACACCCTCGCCGAACTTGGTGTGGAACACGCCCTTGCCCACGCGCAGGCCGCCATGCTCCTCGTCCACCTTTTTCTTCATCGAGGCCGGCACGGGTGGCTCCACCCAGGCGGCCTTCTCGTTGCTGTGGGCGCGCTGGCCGGCCCCCACCATGGACTTCAGCCCCGAGCCGCGCGACCAGGCCTCCTGGTACTCCTTGGCAAAGCCCGAGCCGAAGCCCTGGTTGCGCGGGGTCAGCCATTTGAGCGCGGCCTCGGGCAGTTCGTCGAAGAAGCGGCTCTTGACGTTGTAGCGCGTCTGGCCGTGCAGCATGCGGGTCTGGCAGAAGCTCATGTACAGGCGCTGGCGCGCCCGCGTGATGGCCACATACATCAGGCGGCGCTCTTCCTCGAGCCCATCACTGTCGGAGAGCGAGTTCTCATGCGGGAACAGGCCCTCCTCCAGGCCGGTGATGAAGACGGCGTCGAACTCCAGGCCCTTGGCCGAGTGCACGGTCATCAGCTGGATCGCGTCCTGGCCGGCCTGGGCCTGGTTGTCGCCAGCCTCCAGCGAGGCGTGGGTCAGGAAGGCCGCCAGGGGCGACATGATCTCGCCCGTTTCCGCATCCGGCGTCACGGCCGCAGCCGCCACCGCCAGGGGCAGGCCCGGGGCGATGGTGCCCGGCGCGGTCTCGTCCACCGGCAGGGCGATGGCATCCTTGCCAAAGCCCTCCTGGGTGACAAAGGCCTCGGCCGCGTTCACCAGTTCGGCCAGGTTCTCCAGGCGCTCGGCGCCCTCCTTCTCCGTGCGGTAGAAGTCCGCCAGGCCGGAGGCCTCGACCACCTGCTCGATGATCTCGCGCAGGGTCAGGCCTTGCGTGAGATTGCGCATGGAGTCCACCCGCTGGGTGAAGCCCACCAGATTGGCCCCGCCCTTGCCCGCCACCGCGCCCACGCTCTGCCAGAGGCTGCGGCCGCTGCTGCGCGCCGCGTCCTGCAGCTGCTCGATGGTGCGGGCGCCGATGCCGCGGGTGGGGAAGTTCACCACGCGCAGGAAGCTGGTGTCGTCGTTGGGGTTCTCTATCAGGCGCAGATAGGCCAGCGCATGCTTCACTTCGGCGCGCTCGAAGAAGCGCAGGCCGCCGTAGACGCGATACGGGATGCCGGCATTGAAGAGCGCCGACTCGATCACCCGCGACTGCGCATTGCTGCGGTAGAGCACCGCGATCTCCTGGCGCGGCATGCCCGCGCGGTGCAGGCTTTGCGCCTCCTCGATCAGCCACTGCGCGTCATTGAAGTCGCTGGCCGCCTCATGCACGCGGATGGGCTCGCCCGGTCCCATCTCGGTGCGCAGGTTCTTGCCCAGACGGCGGCTGTTGTTGGAGATCAGGGTGTTGGCCGCGTCCAGGATATTGCCGAAGCTGCGGTAGTTCTGCTCCAGCTTGACCACCTTCTTCACGCGGAACTCGCGCTCGAAGTCCGACATATTGCCCACCCGCGCGCCGCGGAAGGCGTAGATGCTCTGGTCGTCGTCGCCCACCGCGAACACGCCCTGGCCCGCGCCCGGCGGCGCGAACATCTTGAGCCAGGCGTACTGCAGCTTGTTGGTGTCCTGGAACTCATCCACCAGCAGGTGCTGGAAGCGGTGCTGGTAGTGCTGGCGCAGGGCCAGGTTGTCGCGCATCAGCTCATAGGAGCGCAGCATCAGCTCGGCGAAGTCCACCACGCCCTCGCGCGCGCACTGGTCCTCATAGGCCTGGTAGATCTGCACCAGGGTCCGGGTCTGCTCGTCGCGCTGCTCGATGTCCTTGGGCCGCAGGCCGTCTTCCTTGGCCCCGGCGATGAACCAGCCCACCTGCTTGGGCACGAAGCGTTCCTCGTCCAGCTTCATGGCCTTGATCACGCGCTTGATGGCCGAGACGGTGTCGCTGGCGTCCAGGATCTGGAAGCCCTGCGGCAGGCCGGCCAGCTTCCAGTGCGCGCGCAGGAATCGGTTGCACAGGCCGTGGAAGGTGCCGATCCACATGCCGCGCACATTCACCGGCAGCATGGTGGACAGACGCGTGAGCATCTCCTTGGCGGCCTTGTTGGTGAAGGTCACGGCCATGATGGCGCCCGGCGTGGCCTGCCCCGTCTGCAGCAGCCAGGCGATGCGGGTGGTCAGCACCCGGGTCTTGCCCGAGCCGGCACCGGCCAGGATCAGGCTGGGCTCGGCGGGCGCGGTCACAGCCGCGTACTGCTCGGGATTCAGGTTCTTCAGCAGGCCGCTGCCGGCACCCTGGGCGGACGGCGGTGGGGCGGCAAACAGATCTTCTTGGGGAGGCAGGCTCATGCCTGCATTCTAAAGTTCGGGGTCGGGCCATCCCGCTTGCCGGCCCGCATCCGGCACCGCATCATGGGCCCATGCAGCCCGACGCAGCCCCCACCGCTACGCCCGCCTCCGATGTGCGCCTGCGCGCCCTGCGCCCCGGTGATCTGGGCTGGGTGATCTCGCGCCATGGTTCGCTCTACCACCAGCAGTTCGGCTGGGACTGGCGCTTCGAGGCCCTGGTGGCCCGCATCGCCGCCGATTTCGCCGATCGCTTCGACGCCAGCCGCGAGGCCGGCTGGATTGCCGAGAGCCCGCAGGGCGAACGCCTGGGCTGCGTCTTCCTGGTCCAGGCCCGCGAGGAGGCCAGCGGCGCGCCCGATCCCGGCTGGGCCCAGCTGCGCATGCTGCTGCTGGAACCCGCGGCGCGCGGCCTGGGTCTGGGCAAACGCATGGCGGCGGTCTGCACCGAGTTTGCCCGCCAGGCCGGCGTCTACCGCGGCATCCGCCTGTGGACCAACAGCCTGCTCGGACCGGCACGCGGTATCTACCAGGCCCAGGGCTACCGCCTGGTGGCCAGCGAGGCGCATCACAGCTTCGGGCATGATCTGGTCGGAGAGACCTGGGAACTGCTGCTGGATGAGCACCAAGAAGACGAACACCGCTGAGCCCTGCCCCTGTGGCCTGGGCCTGCCCTACGAGGATTGCTGCGGCCGCTGGCATGCCGCCTTCGCCGCCGGCCAGGGCCTCACGGCCCCGGATGCCGAGCGCCTGATGCGCTCACGCTACAGCGCTTTTGTGCGCGGGCTGAATGACTATCTGCGAGCCAGCTGGCATGCCAGCACCCGACCGGCCACGTTGGAGGCAAACGAGCCCGGGCTGCAATGGCTGGGCCTGGAAGTGAAGCGGCACCAAGTGCAGGATGCCGACCATGCCACGGTCAGCTTCGTGGCCCGCAGCAAGCTGGGCGGGCGCGCCCATCGGCTTGTTGAAACCAGCCGCTTTGTGCGCGAGGACGGCGCCTGGTACTACGTGGATGGTGACCTGGGCTGAGGCGCCGAGGTCACCGCCTCAAGCCGGGTTCAGCCGATCTTGCGACGCGGCGGCCAGGTCTGCGGCTGCGAGCGGCCCAGCAAATTCAGCAACCAGGCCTGGACCGAGGTCATGAGCGGGCGGTGTCCGACGGTATAGGTCTTGGGCATGGCTGACTCCTGGGAGCTTTCGGCTGCGGGAACAATGATGGGCGTTGTGAATGACAGCATTCTTTCCTAAGGGTTTTCCCCTCGTCACTCCCCCCTTTTGGGGCTGAAGCCCCATCACGCGCACATTTCACGGTGCTGCCCCTCAAGCCAGGGACAGGTGCCAACTCCATCACGAAGCCGATGTTGCAGATCCTCCACGCCGACGAGCACCTCGTCGCCATCGACAAGCCGCCGGGCCTGCTAGTGCACCGCAGCCAGCTCGATGCGCAGGAAGAAGTCTTTGCCCTGCAGTTGCTGCGCGACCAGCTGGGCCGGCCGGTCTGGCCGGTGCACCGGCTGGACAAGGGCACCTCGGGCCTGCTGCTGTTCGCGCTGTCGGCCGAGGCGGCTTCGGTCCTGGGCCAGGCCTTCGAGCAGGGGCGCGTGGCCAAGCGCTACCAGGCCCTGGTGCGCGGCTGGCCGGCCGCCAGCGAGGGCCTGATCGACCATGCCCTGGCCAAGGACCCCGAGCGCGCCTCGGCCGGCCAGCCCCTGCTGCCCTCGCGCACCGCCTGGCGCTGCCTGGCCCGCGGCGAGTGGCCGCTGGTGAGCGATGCCCGTTTCCCCGGCACCCGCGTGGCCCTGCTGGAATGCCGGCCCGAGACCGGGCGCCGGCACCAGATCCGCCGCCACCTCAAGCACATCGCCCATCCCATCCTGGGCGACGCCACCCATGGCAAGGGCCCGCTGAACCGGGCGGTGGCGGGCTTTCTGGGTCTGCAGCGCCTGTGGCTGCATGCGGCCGAGATCCGGCTGCAGCACCCGGCCGATGGCCGCTGGCTGGAGATCGCCGCCCCCTGCGGGCCGGAATGGGCCGCCCTGCGCGAGCGCGGCCCGTGGCAGAGGGCGGAAGATGGAGCGCTCTAGCCGCTAGCGCTTGCCGGCCGCCCACTCACGCGCCAGCAGGGCGTGCAGTTCCAGGTCTTCGTGCCGGCCGCCCCAGAAGGCCACCTCGCGCAGCAGCCCCTCGCGGGCAAAACCCAGGCGCCCCACCAGGCTCAGCGAGGCGGTGTTGCGCGGGTGGATCAGGGCCTCCACGCGGTTCAGGTTCATGCCCTCGGCCGCAAAGCCCCAGTCCAGCACGGCACGCAGGGCCTCGGCCATCAAGCCCTGCCCCTGGGCGGCGGGCGCCAGCTCATAGCCCAGCACGCAGCGGCGCCAGGCGCGGTTCCAGTTGAAGAGGCCGCAGCTGCCCACGAGCGCACCGTCCTCACGCCGGGCCAGGCCCCAGCGCGTGCCGGGGTTGGGCTGGCGGCGCCAGCTGGCAAAGGTCTCGACCAGCTGCTCGGCCTGGGCCAGGCTCTGCAGCGGGTCGCTGCCGAACCAGCGCATGGCCTCGGCATTGCCGTGAATGGCGAACAAGGCCGGCGCATCGGCCGGCGTCAGCTCGCGCAGCAGGAGTCGCTCGGTCTGCAGGGTCGGAAAGCTCATGCGCCAAAGCGTAGCGCATAGATGGGCGGCAGCCCGCGCGAGACCTCCAGCCAGCGCTCGCCGCCGGCCTCGCCGGCCCAGAGGCTGCCCGTGGTCGTGCCCATCAGCAGACGCTGGCCGCTGGCGTCCACATCCAGGCCATGGCGGTAGACCAGCTCGTAGCAGTGCTGCTGGGGCAGGCCGATGCGCAGGACCTCGAAGCTCTGGCCGCCGTCGCGGGTGCGGGTCACGCACAGGGCGCCGTCCACCGGCACGCGGCGCTCGTCCTTCACGGCGGGCACGAACCAGGCGGTCTGCGGGTCGCCGGGGTGCGCCGCCACCGCAAAGCCGAAGCTGGAGGGCTGGGCCTGCAGGGCCTGCCAGTGGGCACCGTTGTCGCTGGAGCGCCAGATGCCGCAGTGATGCTGGCACCACAGCACCTCGGGCGCGGCCGCGCAGCGCACGATGCGGTGTGGGTCCTGGATGTTCTGGTCCTCGCTGCGCTCGGGCGGCATGAAGTCGGCCCGCATGCCGGCGGCGCGCAAGGCCCAGCTCTCGCCGCCATCGCTGCTGCGCCAGGCGCCACCGCAGGAGATGCCCAGCAGCAGCTCCCCGGGCTTGCCGGGATGGGGGCAGATGGAATGGATGCCCGGGGCCTCATAGCCGCCGCCCATCCACTCCAGGCGCTCGGGCCGGGCCCACAGGCTCTGGACCAGCTGCCAGCTTGCGCCTTCGTCCTCGCTGCGAAACAGCCCGCCCGGGATGGTGCCGGCCCAGAGCGTGCTGCCGGCGCGTTCCAGGGACCAGATCTGCTGCAGCTTCCAGGCCGGGCCTTCGGCGCCCTCGGGCTGGGGTGGGTAGGCCGGCGCGGCCAGCTCGGTCCAGCTGCGGCCGCCATCGTCCGAGGCCTGCAGCTTGGTGCCGAAATGGCCCAGGTTCAGGGCCGCCAGCAGGCGTCCGCCTCCGGCTGGCGGCGGCAGCACCATGCTGACGGGCTCGCCCAGAAAGCTCACACGCTCGATGCGCCAGGGCGCGCCGGGCCCGGCGCTGCGCAACTCGAACAAGCCCTTGCGGGTGGCTACCCAGGGCACTCGTCTCGCTCATGGTTTCATCCTCCGGACAATGCTTGCAGCACATGGACCTGGGCCTCGGGGCCCAGCGCGTCGCTCAGGCCGCGCAGATCGCGCAGGCGGCGCCCGTCCACAAAGATCGTGACGTTGGCGCGCAGATGGCCCTGCTCGTCCAGCACATAGGCGCGCAGGCGCGGCTTGTCCGCCAGGGCGGCGTCCAGCGCCTCGCGCACGCTGGTCGCCTCCACCAGGACCTCGGGGGCCTCGACGAAGCGGCGCAGCTGGGGGGTGAAGATGATGCGGGCCATGGCGGCATGGTGCCCGGCTGGCACCGCTGCGACCACCGGGAAGATAGGGAGGCCGCCGTGTCGATCCGCGCGGCCCTCAAACGTCCCGGGAGCTTGGCGTACGGGTACTGAAAATTCTTCACCAGCGGCACAGGCTGAAACTGATCTGGCGCGACAAGATCGCGAGACCCATGCAGCGGCAGAGCTTTCCATGACGGCCTTGTGCTCCAGGCGACCATCAGCCATTCAGGGCTCGACCGTTCTTGCCCCTGCAAAACAAAGGCCGGTCAACAAGCATTGACCGGCCCTCTCTTTCGCTGACGCCCCGCCCGCCGCAGCGCGCGGCCGCGGCAGGCGTGCGCTCAGTGACGGATGATGTGGTCGAAGGCGGCCAGCGCGGCCTTGGCGCCCTCACCCGCGGCGATGATGATCTGCTTGAAGGGCGTCGTCGTCGCGTCACCGGCGGCAAACACGCCGGGCACCGAGGTCTCGCCCTTGGCGTTGACGATGATCTCGCCGAACTTGGACAGCTCCACCGTGCCCTTGAGCCATTCGGTGTTGGGCACCAGGCCGATCTGCACGAACACGCCTTCCAGCTCGATGCGCTTGGCTTCGCCGCTGGCACGGTCGGTGTAGTTCAGGCCATTGAGCTTGCCGGCTGCGCCGGTGAACTCGGTGGTCTGGGCCTGCTTGATGATGGTGACGTTGGCCAGGCTTTCCAGCTTCTTGACCAGCACCGCATCGGCACGCAGCTGCTCGCCAAACTCCAGCAGGGTCACATGCGAGACGATGCCGGCCAGGTCGATGGCGGCTTCCACGCCGGAGTTGCCGCCGCCGATCACCGCCACGCGCTTGCCCTTGAACAGCGGACCGTCGCAGTGCGGGCAGTAGGCCACGCCCTTGTTCTTGTACTCCTGCTCGCCGGGCACGTTAACGTTCCTCCAGCGCGCACCGGTGGAGAGGATCACGGTCTTGCTCTTGAGCACGCCGCCGTTTTCCAGCTGCAGCTCGATCAGGCCGCCGGGCTCGCTGGCCGGCACCAGCTTGGTGGCGCGCTGCAGGTTCATGGTGTCCACGCCGTAGTGCTTCACATGCTGCTCCAGCGCGGTGGCGAACTTCGGGCCGTCGGTCTCCAGCACCGAGATGTAGTTCTCGATGGCCATGGTGTCGTTGACCTGGCCGCCGAAGCGCTCGGCGGCAATGCCGGTGCGGATGCCCTTGCGGGCGGCATAGACAGCGGCGGCAGCGCCGGCGGGGCCACCGCCGACGATCAGCACGTCAAACGCTTGCTTGGCGCTGAGCTTCTCGGCGTCCTTGGCTGCCGCGCCGCTGTCGAGCTTGGCGACGATCTCTTCCACCGTCATGCGGCCCGAGCCGAAGGGCGCGCCGTTCAGCCAGACGGCCGGCACGGCCATGATCTCGCGGCCGTTGACCTCGTCCTGGAACAGGGCACCGTCGATGATGACGGACTTGACCTTGGGGTTGAGCACCGACATCAGGGACAGGGCCTGCACCACGTCCGGGCAGTTGTGGCAGGACAGGCTCATGTACACCTCGAAGGCGTAGTCACCGTCCAGGCCCTTGATGCGCTCGATGGTGTCGGGCTCGACCTTGGGCGGATGGCCGCCGGTCCACAGCAGCGCCAGCACCAGGGAGGTGAACTCATGACCCAGGGGGATGGCGGCAAAGCGCAGGCTCTGCTCGGTGCCGGTGCGCTTGAGGCTGAAGGAGGGGCGGCGAGCGTCCTGGCCGTCCAGCTTCAGCGTGATCTTGTCGGACATCGCGGCGATGTCCTGCAGCAGTTGCTGCAGCTCGCGGGAGCTCTCAGAGTCGCTCAGGGAAGCCTCGATCTCGAACGGCTGGGTGACGCGCTCCAGGTAGGCCTTGAGCTGGGTCTTCAGGGTGTCGTCCAACATGGTGATGCTTCCTTCTTGTATCAAGCGACTTTGAGAGCTGGCCTCCTTTGCGAACGGGCGGCCAGGGGCATCCCGGCGGCACGCGGGCCGCCGGAAATGCTGCAAGCGGTGATGAGGCTGAACCTCAACACAGGGTGGGCTGGGAGAGGCTTAGATCTTGCCGACCAGGTCCAGCGAGGGAGCGATGGTCTTGGCACCTTCGTTCCACTTGGCCGGGCAGACTTGGCCGGGGTTCTTGGCGGTGTACTGGGCAGCCTTGAGCTTGCGCAGGGTTTCCTTGACGTCGCGGGCGATCTCGTTGGAGTGGATCTCGGCGGTCTTGATCACGCCTTCCGGGTTGATCACGAAGGTGCCGCGCAGGGCCAGACCTTCTTCCGGAATGTGCACGCCGAAGGCGTTGGTCAGGGCGTGGGTCGGGTCACCGACCAGGGGGAACTTGGCCTTGCCCACGGCCGGGCTGGTCTCGTGCCACACCTTGTGCGAGAAGTGCGTGTCGGTGGTGACGATGTAGACCTCGGTCTCGGCCTTCTGGAACTCGGCGTAGTGCTCGGCGGCGTCTTCCACTTCGGTGGGGCAGTTGAAGGTGAAGGCGGCCGGCATGAAGATCAGCACGGACCACTTGCCCTTCAGGGACTCATCGCTCACCTCGATGAACTTGCCGTTGTGGAAAGCTTGGGCCTTGAAGGGCTGGACTTGGGTGTTGATCAGGGACATGGATGCACTCCGCTGTGGGTTGATGGAATGGAGTGAATCATATCGACGGCTATTGGCTCTTAGGTTTGTTTAATCAAATCACCCCGATTGCCTGCGCCTATTGAGGAAAGCTATTGCGCAAAAATTGTGCAATAGCAATATCCATATCAGAGCCCGGATTCCAGGGCCAGCAGCTCCTCCACCGTCTGGCGGCGGCGGATCAGGCGCGCCGAGGCGGGGTCATCGCCCTCCACCAGCACTTCGGCGATCAGGGGGCGACTGTTGTAGTTGCTGGACATGGAGGCGCCGTAGGCGCCGGTGTCATGGATCAGCAGCAGATCGCCCACCCGGGCTTCGGCCAAGTCGCGCGGCACCACCACGCCACCGTCTTCCTGGGTGAAAACATCGCCCGACTCGCACAGCGGCCCGGCCACCACGCTGGGCCGCTGGGGACGCGCCACGCCATCGCGCGGCAGGATCTCCATGGCGTGGAAGGCGCCGTACATGGCGGGGCGCATCAGCTCGTTGAAGCCGGCATCCACCAGCACGAAGTGATTGGCGCCCGCGTTCTTGGTGGCGCGCACCTCGGCCAGCAGCAGGCCTGCCTCGGCCACCAGGAAGCGGCCCGGCTCGATCTCCAGATGCAGGCCATGGCCCAGCAGGGCCTCAGCCTGCTGACGGGCTGCGTCCCAGAGGCCGAAGTAATGGGCCGTGTCGATCACCGCCCCGCCCTCGCGGTAGGGAATGGAGAGCCCGCCGCCGGCCGAGATGGCCTGCAGATCGTGGCCGGCCTCGTGGGCCTGGCGCACCAGGTCCACCATGGCGCCGCAGACCTGGGCCAGATGGCCATAGTCCACGCCCGAGCCGATGTGCATGTGCAGGCCGACCAGCTTCAGCCCCTGGGCGCGGATCACGTCCAGCGCGGCGCCCAGCTCGCTGTGCCAGATGCCGTGTTTGCTGTGCTCGCCGCCGGTATTGGTCTTGTTGCTGTGGCCATGGCCGAAGCCCGGGTTGATGCGCAGCCAGACTGGGTGACCGGGCGAGACCGCGGCCAGCTGGCCCAGCATGTCGATGGAGCCGGCATTCACCGGCACGCGGTGCTCGGCCACGGTGGCCAGGGTCTCGCGGTCCAGCAGATCGGCGGTGAAGACGATCTCGCCATCCGCCCCGGCACGGTAGCCGGCGGCCAGGGCGCGCAGGATCTCGCCGCGCGAGACGGCATCCACCTTCACCCCCTGCTCGCGCATCAGCTTGAGGATATGGGTGTTGGAGCAGGCCTTCTGCGCGAAGCGGATGGTGTCGAAGGCCTGGAGCGCCGCAATACGGCTGCGGATGAGGGCCGCGTCATAGACCCACAGGGGGGTGCCGAAGCGTTCGGCCAGATTCCAGAGCAGGGGGGCGGAGACGGGACGGGGCATGGTGCAGGCCGGGCAGGATTCTTGAAGGGCACCAGCATGCCTGCGCCACATCATTCAATCAAATGCTTTGGTTTCTTTAATCAATTCAATCCTGATATGGTTTAGTCCATGAGCATCGGTCACCGCCACATCGAGGTCTTCCGCGCCGTGATGACCGCCGGCAGCGTCACCGGCGCTGCCGCCCTGCTGCACAGCAGCCAGCCCACGGTGAGCCGGGAGCTGGCGCGGCTGGAGCAGTTGCTGGGCTATGCGCTTTTCGAGCGCCAGGCCGGGCGGCTGCGCCCCAATGCCCGCGCCCTGGCCCTGTTCGATGAGGTGCAGCGCAGCTTCCAGGGGCTGAGCCGGGTGCTGGAACGGGCCGCTCAGCTGGGGCGTGCGGAGGCGGCCTCAAGACTGTCGGTGCTCTGCCTGCCGGCCCTGAGCCATGCCCTGCTGCCCGCGGCCTGCGCGGACTTTCTGCGTCAGCACCCGGCGGCCGAGCTGGCGATCACGCCCCAGGAGTCGCCCCTGCTGGAGGAATGGATGGGGGCGCAGCGCTTCGATCTTGGCCTGTCGGAATCGGGTCTCTCGGCTCCGGGCACGCGCAGCGAGGCCCTGCTGGCCCTGGACGAGGTCTGCGTGCTGCCCGCCGAGCACCGACTGCTGGCCAAGCCCTGCCTGACGCCGGCAGACTTTGCGGGGGAGGATTTCGTCAGCCTCTCGCCCGAAGACCCCTACCGGCAGCAGCTGGATGCGATCTTCGGCGCGGCCGGGGTGGCGCGGCGGCTGCGGCTGGAGACGCACAGCGCCGTGGCCGTCTGCGCCCTGGTGCAGCAGGGCCTGGGCCTGGCGGTGGTGAACCCGCTCACGGCCCTGGCCTGCGCGGGGCCGGGCCTGCGCCTGCGGCGCTTCGGGGTCTCGGTGCCTTTTCGGGTGCAGGCCTTGCTGCCGGAGTTCAGGCCGGCTCAGCCCCTGGCGCTGGCCTTGCTGGCCAGCCTGCGCCTCACGGCGCAGACGCTGGCCGCCCAGCTGGATCAGGCCCTGGAGGGGCCCGTCGCTTACTGATTCGCCGCGCGCACCAGGGCCGGGCGAGCGCCAAAGCGCTTGAGGATGCTCTGCTCGATGCCGGCGGCGTCCAGGCCGCACTGGCTCATCAGCTTGGCCGGGTCGCCATGCTCGATGAACTCGTCGGGCAGGCCCAGTTGCAGCACCGGCACATTCAGGCCGGCGGCCTGCAGGGCTTCCAGCACGGCCGAGCCGGCACCACCCATCAGGCAGCTGTCTTCCACCGTGACGATGGCCTCGTGCGTGCGCGCCAGCTCGGCCACCAGGGCCGTGTCCAGCGGCTTGACGAAGCGCATATTCGCCACCGTGGCGTCCAGCGCCTCGGCGGCCTTGAGTGCCGGGTACAGCAGAGTGCCGAAGGCCAGGATGGCAATGCGCGAGCCCTGACGGCGCAGCTCGCCCTTGCCCCAGGGCAGGGCCTGCATCTCCTTTTGCACCACGCTGCCCACGCCGCTGCCGCGCGGGTAACGCACCGTCACGGGCCCCTTGTGCTGGAAGCCCGTGAACAGGGCCTGACGGCACTCGTTCTCGTCGGCCGGGGTCAGCAGCGCCATGTTCGGAATGCAGCGGGTGAAGGCGATGTCGTAGTTGCCCGCATGCGTGGCGCCGTCGGCGCCCACCAGACCGGCGCGATCCAGGGCGAAGAGCACCGGCAGGTTCTGGATGGCCACATCGTGGACCAGTTGGTCGTAGGCGCGCTGCAGGAAGGTGGAGTAGATCGCCACCACCGGCTTGAGCCCTTCGCAGGCCAGGCCCGCGGCGAAGGTGACCGAGTGCTGCTCCGCAATGCCCACATCGTGATAACGGGTGGGGAAACGCTTGTGGAAGTCCACCATGCCCGAGCCCTCGCGCATGGCGGGCGTGATGCCCACCAGACGCTGGTCCTGCTCGGCCATATCGCAGAGCCACTCGCCGAAGATCTGGGTGAAGGTGGGCTTGGGCGGCGTGGCCGGCTTGACGAAGCCCACGGCCGGATCGAACTTGCCCGAGGCCGCGTGGTACTTGACCGGATCGGCCTCGGCCAGCTTGTAGCCGGCACCCTTCTTGGTCACCACATGCAGGAACTGCGGGCCCTTCTTGTCGCGCAGGTTCTCCAGCGTGGGGATCAGGGCGTCCAGATCATGGCCGTCGATGGGGCCCACATAGTTGAAGCCGAACTCCTCGAAGATGGTGCCGGGCACGACCATGCCCTTGGTGTGCTCCTCGAAGCGGCGCGCAAACTCGTAGAGCGGCGTGTTCTTCAGCACCGACTTGGCGCCCTCGCGAGCCGCGGCGTAGAACTTGCCGCTCATCAGGCGGGCCAGGTACTTGTTGAGCGCGCCCACCGGCGGGCTGATCGACATATCGTTGTCGTTCAGCACCACCAGCACATCGCCCAGCAGGCCACCATGGGCCACACCGGCGTTGTTCAGCGCCTCGAAAGCCATGCCGGCCGTCATGGAGCCATCGCCGATGATGGCCACCGCCTTGCGATCCTCGCCCTTGAGCTTGGCGGCCATGGCCATGCCATGAGCGGCCGAGATCGAGGTGCTGGAATGGCCGGTGCCGAAGGTGTCGTACTCGCTCTCGTCGCGGCGCGGAAAGCCGCTGATGCCACCCAGCTGGCGCAGCGTGGCCATGGCCTCGCGGCGGCCGGTCAGCACCTTGTGCGGATAGGTCTGGTGACCCACGTCCCAGACCAGGCGGTCCTGGGGCGTGTTGAACACATAGTGCAGAGCGATGGTCAGTTCCACCGTGCCCAGATTGGAGCCCAGGTGGCCGCCGGTCTTGGAGACCGACTCCAGCACATAGGCACGCAGTTCATCGGCCAGCCTGCCCAGGTCGGCGCGCGGCAGGCGGCGCAGATCGGAGGGGCTGTTGACGGTCTTCAGCAGGGCATAGTTCATGCTCTTATTCCCAGCTTGCTTGAGTTGTTGGAAGCGCGGACATGCGGGCTCAGTTGTCCCGCTCCACCACCTTGTCGGCCAGCACGCTCAGCCAGGCGGTGCTGGCCAAGCCGCTGCGGGCCAGGGCTTCGTGGGCCTGGTCGCGCAGACGGCAGGCATAGGCGCGCGCCTCATCCAGCCCCAGCACGGACACATAGGTCGGCTTGTTCGCGTCCTGGTCCTTGCCAGCGGTCTTGCCCAGCACGGCAGAGTCCTGCGTCACATCCAGAATATCGTCCACCACCTGGAAAGCCAAGCCGATGGCGGCACCGTAGTCCGACAGGGCCTGCCAGGCCTGGGCTCCAGCCGGGCCGCAGGCCGCGCCCATCAGCACGCTGGCCTGCAGCAGCACCCCCGTCTTGCGGCGGTGCATATCGCGCAGCGTGCTCTCGTCCAGGGCCTTGCCCACGCTGGCCAGGTCGATGGCCTGACCGCCGGCCATGCCGGCATGGCCCGAGGCCCGCGCCAGCAGCGCGCACAGCCGGGCCTGCAGGGCGGGCGCCACGCCGCTCTCGGGCGTCAGCACCTCGAAGGCCAGGGCTTGCATGGCATCACCCGCCAGCATGGCCTGGGCCTCGCCATAGGCCACATGCACCGTGGGCTTGCCACGGCGCAGCACATCGTTGTCCATGCAGGGCATGTCGTCATGGACCAGGGAATAGGCGTGGATCAGCTCCACCGCGCAGGCGGCACGCAGCGCGGCCTCGGCCTCGCCCTGCACGGCCTCGCAGCCGGCCAGCACCAGCAGCGGACGCAGACGCTTGCCGCCGTCCAGCACGGCATAACGCATGGCCTCACCCAGCCCCGCCGGGGCATCGGCCGGCACCCAATCGCTCAAGGCGACTTCAACGCTCTGCAGCGACCGCTGCACCCATTGCTCAAACACACCAGCATCCACGGCTTAAGAGTCCTCCCACGACTTCATTTCCCCGCCCTCCAGTACCTTCACCTGTTGTTCTACGGCCTGCAGGCGCGCGCGGCAGAAGCCGAGCAACTCTGCCCCCCGCCGATAGCTGTCCAGCAGCTGGTCCAGCGGCAGCTGACCGCCTTCCATGGACGCTACCAGGCGCTCCAGTTCCTCGAGCGCTTGCTCGTAACTGGGCGAAACGGCGTCCCGGGACGCATTCTTGGCGGTGGCTTTGGTCATTTCAGAACGCGAAACACTCAATTGTAGTAGGGCAGACCCCTAGCCTCTTGTCGCCCCCATGGGGGCCTGTCAGCCCGGCACCACAGGGGGAAGCCCGGACATACGTCGGGGCGCGATTGCGATGCCTCAAAACGGTGCATGGGGTCCCGGGTACAATCCCGCCCTCGCCTCCGCGCCCGCTCGCGGCGACGGTGACTTTATTTCCTCTTCCTGACACAAACCCGGCACCCCGCCTCATGCCCAGGCTGCCGGGGGGTTGACATTGGTTTCTTGGAGAACCTCTTGGATCATGTCCGACCTGAGCTTCACTCTCTCGGCGCTTGAACGCAGCAAGACGCAGCTGCCCGTTACCTCCTACTTCGATGAGGATCTGTTCCGCAGGGAACAGGAACTGATCTTCCAGCATGGCCCCCGCTACCTCGGCCACGCCCTGAGCGTGCCCGAGGTGGGGGATCACTACGCCCTGCCCCAGGAGGGCGAAGGCCGCGCCCTGGTGCGCACCGCTCAGGGCATCGAGCTGCTGTCCAACGTCTGCCGCCACCGCCAGGCCGTGATGCTCAAGGGCCGGGGCAACACCGGCAAGAACGTGGTCTGCCCCCTGCACCGCTGGACCTACGATCTGCAGGGTCAGCTGATCGGCGCCCCGCATTTCCAGCAAGATCCCTGCCTGAACCTGAACCGCTACAAGCTGCGCGAGTGGAACGGCCTGCTGTTCGAGGACAACGGCCACGATGTGGCCGGCCAGCTCGCCCGGCTGGGGCCGGCTGCCGAGCTGGACTTCAGCGGCTATGTGCTGGACAAGGTCCAGGTGCATGAGTGCGACTACAACTGGAAGACCTTCATCGAGGTCTATCTGGAGGACTACCACGTCGGTCCCTTCCATCCGGGCCTGGGCCACTTCGTCACCTGCGAGGACCTGGCCTGGGAGTTCGGCACCCACCACTCGGTGCAGACCGTGGGCATCCACAAGGGCCTGTCCAAGCCCGGCTCGGACACCTACGCCAAATGGCATGAGCAGGTGCTGCAGTTCGGCAATGGCCAGCCACCCAAGCAGGGCGCGATCTGGCTGACCTACTATCCGCACATCATGGTCGAGTGGTATCCCCATGTGCTGGTGGTCTCGACTTTGCACCCCAAGGGCCCGCAGAAAACCACCAATATTGTGGAGTTCTACTACCCCGAGGAAATTGCCGCCTTCGAGCGTGACTTCGTGGAGGCCAACCAGGCCGCCTATATGGAGACCTGCATCGAGGACGACGAGATCGCCCTGCGCATGGATGCCGGCCGCAAGGCCCTGATGGAGCGCGGGGACAACGAGGTCGGCCCCTATCAGAGCCCCATGGAAGACGGCATGCAGCACTTCCACGAGTGGTACCGGCGCGAGATGCGCTTCGGCGGCTGAGCCGCACCGAGACTCGCACACGCAAGGCCCCGCGCAGCCCGCTGCCGGGGCTTTTTTATTGGGGCTGGCGCCACAATCGCCCCATGCCCGCCCCCTTTCTGATGATCGCCGCCAGCTTCCTCTTCGCCAGCATGGGGGTCTGCGTCAAGCTGGCGGCCGAGTTCTACAGCGCCAGCGAGATCGTCATGTACCGCGGCCTGGTGGGCGTGCTGCTGATGGCCCTGCTGGCCCGCCAGCAGGGCATGAGCCTGGCCACCCGGGTGCCGGCCATGCATTTCTGGCGCAGCGCCTCGGGCGTGCTGGCGCTCTCGCTGTGGTTCTATTCCATCGGCGGCCTGCCCCTGGCCACGGCCATGACCCTGAACTACATGTCCTCGGTCTGGATGGCGCTGTTCCTGCTCGGCGGCGCGGTCATGCTGGGCAGCGCCCGGGTGGACGGACGCCTGGTGGCCGCCGTGCTGCTGGGCTTCGCCGGCGTGGCCCTGATCCTGCGGCCCACGCTGGAGCAGCAGCAGCTCTGGCACGGCCTGGCCGGCCTGCTCTCGGGCATGCTCTCGGCCCTGGCCTATCTGCAGGTCACCACCCTGGGCCGGGCCGGCGAGCCCGAGATCCGCATCGTCTTCTATTTCTCCCTGGGCGGCGTGCTGGCCGGTGCGCTGACCACCAGCGTCAGCGGGGCCTGGCATGCCCACCACAGCCTCTGGGGCATGGCCCTGCTGCTGGCGGTGGGCCTGCTGGCCAGCACCGCCCAGTTGCTGATGACCCGCGCGTACGGCACTGGCTCCACCCTGGTGAATGCCAGCCTGCAGTACCTGGGCATCGTCTTCTCTTTCATCTATGGTGTGGCCCTGTTCAAGGACGCCATCACCTGGAGCGCCCTGCTGGGCATGGGTCTGATCATCGGCGCCGGCCTGGCGGCCACCGCCTTGCGCAGCCGTGCCACCCCCAAGGACAGCCAACACTCCGTCACCGAATCATGAGCCCTGCTTACCAAACCCTGATCTCCGCCACCGCGCTGCGCGAGCAGCTGGGTGGCGCGTCCGCGCCCCTGCTGCTGGATGTGGGCTTCGACCTGGCCGACACCGAGGCGGGTGAGCGCGCCCATGCCCAGGGCCACCTGCCCGGTGCCCACTATCTGCATCTGGACCGCGACCTCAGCGGCGCCAAGACCGATGCCCAGGGCCGTTTCCGCGGCCGCCACCCCCTGCCGGAGCGTGAGCGGCTCGCCGAGCAGCTGGCGGGCCTGGGCCTGAGCACGGGCCGTCAGGTGGTCTGCTACGACGCCCAGGGCGGCATGTATGCGGCCCGCGCCTGGTGGCTGCTGCGCTGGCTGGGCCATGCCGCCGTGGCGGTGCTGGATGGCGGCCGCCAGGCCTGGCAGGCCGAAGGTGGCGCCCTGGAAGGCGGCGCCCCCGCCGCCCCTGCACCGGGCGATTTCCGCGCCGGCCCGCCCCTGGTGCCCATGCTGGATGCCGACGCCCTGCAGGCCCGGCTGGGCCAGCTGCGCCTGATCGACGCCCGCGCACCCGAGCGCTTTCGCGGCGAGGTGGAGCCCCTGGACAGCCAGGCCGGCCACATTCCCGGCGCCAGCAACCGCCTCTTCAAGCTCAATCTGCAGGAGGACGGCCGTTTCAAACCCGCCGAGCAACTGCGCCAGGAGTTCGAGGCCCTGCTGCCACCCTTCCCCGCCGGCCAGGTGGTGCACCAGTGCGGCTCGGGGGTGACGGCCTGTCACAACCTCCTGGCCATGGAGCATGCCGGACTGCTAGGCTCCCAGCTCTACCCCGGCTCCTGGAGCGAATGGTCCGCCGACCCGCTGCGGCCCCTGGCCAAGGCTTGACGCAGAGCAAGACAGGCCTCGCGTCTCGCGGCAAGATAAGCCCAGGGCCCGGTCCCGGGCCTGCCACAAGAGAAGGAGGTTTGCCATGTTCAAGCGCATCGTCGTCCCCACCGACGGCTCCGAGATCACCAGCAAGGCGGTGGACACCGCCATCGCCCTGGCCAAGGTGCATGGCGCCAAGCTCTATGCCGTGAGCGTCAAGGAGCCCTTCCCCTACAGCGCCGTGTCGGAGATGCAGCCCACGCCGCCGCAGGAGTTCTTCGACGCCCAGGAACGCATTGCCAGCACCCGGGTCAAGACCGTGCTGGACGCCGCCAAGCTGGCCGGCGTGCCCTGCGAGGGCCACACCGTCGAGGCCCTGCATGCCTGGGAAGCCATCATCGAACATGTGGAGCGCAACGAGGCCGATCTGGTCGTCATGGCCTCGCACGGCCGCCGCGGCGTCCAGGCCCTGCTGCTGGGCAGCGAGACCCAGAAGCTGCTGACCCACTGCACCATCCCCGTGCTCGTGGTGCGCTGAAGCTCAGCCTGAGCGGCGGCCCGTCCCGGGTGCCGCACAGCCCGCGGGTTCAGTGCGCGTGCGCGCCGCCCGACACCACCATCACCAGCCCCAGGCCCGCGGCCAACCAGGCCAGCTGGGCCAGGGTGTCGCGCCAGGGCAGGCGGCGCTGCAGCTGCGGAATCAGGTCCGCCACCGCCACATAGATGAAGCTGCTGGAGGCCACCACCAGCAGATAGGGGAAGAGCGATTCCCAGGCCCCCACCACAAAGTAGCCCAGCACCCCGCCCAGCACGGCCGAGAGGCCGGAGATGGCGTTGTAGACCAGGGCCCGGGCACGGCTGAAGCCGGCATTGAGCAACACGATGTAGTCGCCCACCTCCTGCGGAATCTCGTGGGCGATGATGGCCAGCGAGGTGGCCACGCCCAGATGCGTGTCGGCCAGAAAGGCCGCGGCGATGATCACGCCGTCGCAGAAGTTGTGGATGGAGTCGCCCACCAGCACCGACAGCCCGCCGCGCCCGGCCTGCTCATGGTCGAAATGATGGTGGTGGTGGTGCCCGTCGCCCTCGTGATGGTGGGTGTGGCGGTAGAGCTCGGCCTTCTCCAGCAGGAAGAAGAACATCAGGCCGCCCAGCAGGGTCAGGAAGAGCTCGTGCGCGCCGGCCTGGCCCTCGAAGGCCTCGGGCAGCACATGCAGCAGAGCCGTGCCCAGCAGCACGCCGGTGGACAGGCTGACCAGGTGCTTGACCAGGCGGCCGAGCAGGCCCACGGTCAGGCTGGCGGCGATCAGCACCGAGAGCAGGCCCCCGATCAGGGTGGCCAGCACGATGTAGAGAAGGGTCATGGACATGGGGTCGGGCACAAAAAACAAACCGCGCCCTTGCGGGACGCGGCGCGGTTTGCTCGCGAGGCGGGCCTGGCGTTCTCAGGCCACGCCCTGGGCCTTGAACCAGGCCAGGCAGCGCTTCCAGCCGTCATCGGCAGCTTCCTTGCGGTAGCTGGGCCGGTAATCGGCATGGAAGGCGTGCGGCGCCTCGGGGTAGACATGGAATTCACTGCGCCGGGCCGCCGCCGAGCCTTGAGCCAGGGCTGCCTTCATCTTATCAACCGTGTCAAGCGGGATGCCCTGATCCTGTCCGCCATAGAGGCCCAGCACCGGCGCATGCAACTGGCCGGCCAGGTCCACCGGGTGACGCGGCTGCAGGGGCACGCTGTTGCCCACCAAGCGGCCGTACCAGGCCACGCCGGCCTTCAGGCCCGGGTTGTGGGCGGCATAGAGCCAGGTGATGCGGCCACCCCAGCAGAAGCCCGTGATGCCCAGGCGGGCGGTGTCGCCGCCCTGGCCCTTGGCCCAGGCCACGCAGGCATCCAGATCTCGCATGACCTGCTCATCGGGCACCTTCATGATGACCTCGGCCTGCAGCTTGGCGATCTCGCCATAGCTGCCGGCGTCGCCCTGGCGCACGAAGAGCTCGGGGGCGATGGCCAGATAGCCCAGCTTGGCAAAGCGCCGGGCCACATCGGCAATGTGCTCGTGCACGCCGAAGATCTCGCTGATCAGCAGGATCACCGGCGGATGCTTGGCACCCGCGGGCTGGGCGCGGTAGGCCGGCAGCTTGAAGCTGCCGGAGGGCACCAGCACCTCGCCGACCTCCAGGCCCTGGGCATCCGTCTTGATGGTCTGGGCCGTCACGGGCAGCACGGCGGCGGCAAAGCCGCTGCCGACGGCGGTGCGCACAAAGTCGCGGCGATTGAAGTCGCGGCCCGGGGCCAGACTGTCCACATCGTTCTTCAGCATGCGAGCAACTCCTGGGGTGGGATTCGTCCGTGGGAGCGCGAATTCTAGGCAGGCTCGCCAAAGTGTGCAGGAAGCGTCACGGGTTTGCCGCGACAATCGCCGCCATCATGACCCTGCCGTCCAGCACAGCCGCCTCCGCCCTTGCCGCCATCGACATGGGCTCGAACAGCTTCCGTCTCGAGATCGCCCAGCTGCAGCGCGGCCGCTACCGGCGCCAGGCCTACCTCAAGGAGACCGTGCGTCTGGGGGCAGGTCTTGACGAGCAGGGCCTGCTCACCGAGGCCGCCATGCAGCGCGGCCTGGACTGTCTGGCCCGCTTTGCCGGCGAGCTGCGCGGCTTCGCGCCCGAGCGCGTGCGCGCCGTGGCCACCCAGACCCTGCGCGAGGCCCGCAACCGCGACGCCTTTCTGCGCCGCGCCGAGCTGGCCCTTGGCTTTCCAATCGAGGTGATCTCGGGTCGCGAGGAAGCGCGCCTGATCTATGCCGGCGTGGCCCGCCTGCAGAGTTCGGAGCGCCCGCGCCTGGTGATCGACATCGGCGGCCGCTCCACCGAGATGATCCTGGGTCAGGGCACCACGCCCCTGCTGGCCGAGAGCTTCCAGGTGGGCAGCGTCAGCCTGTCCCTGCGCTTCTTCCCGGATGGGCGCTTCACGCCCGAGGCCTTCCGCGCCGCCCAGATCGCCGCCGGCGCCGAGCTGGAGGAAGCCCTGGCCCTGTTCGAGCCCAGCCGCTGGCAGGAAGCCCTGGGCTCCTCCGGCACCGTGGGCGCCGTGGCCCAGGTGCTGGCCGGCAGCGGCATCACCGATGGCCGCATCACCCCCGAGGCCTTGCGCTGGTGCATGGACCAATGCCTGCAGGCCGGCCATATGGACCGGCTCAAGCTGCCCGGCATGAAGGAAGACCGCCGCGCCGTAGTGGGCGGTGGCCTGTGCATTCTCTACACCCTGCTGACCCAGTTCGGCATCGAGAGCCTGCAGCCCACCAAGGGCGCGCTGCGCCAGGGCGTGATCTTCGACCTGGCCGAACGCCTGGAGACCCAGCGCCCGGGCCGTTCGCGCGATATGCGCGAGCAGTCGGTGCTGGCCCTGCAGCAGCGCTTCGACGTGGATACGGCCCAGGCCCAGCGCGTGAGCCGCCTGGCCCTGTCGCTCTACAAGCGCCTGCATCCCGAGGCCTCGCGCGAACAGCAGCGCGAGCTGGGCTGGGCCGCGGCCCTGCACGAGATCGGCATGATGGTCTCGCATCACGACCACCACCGTCACAGCGCCTATCTGCTGGCCCATGTGGACGCACCCGGCTTCTCGCAGAGCCAGCTGCGCCGTCTGGCCGACCTGGTGCTGGGCCAGCGCGGCGGCCTGCGCAAGCTGGAAGCCGCCTTCGCCGCCGAGACCGGCCTGGTCTGGCAGGTGCTGGCCCTGCGCCTGGCGGTGCTGGCCTGCCATGCGCGCGAAGACGTGAGCCCGCAGGCCCTGGCCCTCACGCGTGAACGCCAGCAGGTGCTGCTCAAGCCCGCCAAGCGCTGGGCCGAGACCCATCCGCGCGCGCTCTACCTGCTGCGCGAGGAGTCCAATGCCTGGTCCAAGAGCGAGCAGCTGCGGGTGCTGCTGGAGGGCTGAAACCCAGCCCTGCACTCGCCCCGCCTGGCCACAGGCCGGGACGGGGGCGTGACAGGGCTCAGTCCTTGTCGACGAGCTTGTCGTTGAAGCGGCGCATCAGGGCCTGCTGGGCACTGACGCCCTGCTCCGAGATGCGCTGCGAGCGCCCGTCCGTGCCCAGCTGCCAGGCATCCAGGCTGTCGTGCAGATAGGGCTGCAGGGCCTCGTCGATCACGCGCTGGCGCAGCTTGGGCGAGAGCACCGGCCAGGCCACCTCGATGCGGCGCAGCATGTTCCGGCTCATCCAGTCGGCGCTGGAGAGGTAGAGCGCCTCCTGGTCCTCGGCATCGCCCCAGCGGAAATAGCTGACGCGCGAATGCTCCAGGAAGCGGCCCACGATGGAGCGCACTAGGATGTTGTCGCTCACGCCCGGCAGACCCGGCGGCAGCATGCAGGCGCCGCGCACGATCAGGTCGATACGCGCGCCGGCCTGGCCGGCCTCCAGCAGGCCCTGGATCAGGGTCACGTCGGTGAGCGCATTCACCCGCAGCACCACGCGGGACTTGTAGCCCGCGCGCGCGGCATCGCGCACCAGGGCCAGCAGCTCCATCATGCGGCTGTGCAGATTGAAGGGCGCCACCAGCAGGCGGCGCGGCGCCTTGAACTTGGACAGCGAGGCCAGCTGCCGGAAGACCAGATCCACATCGGTGGTCAGATCGGGGTCGGCCGTCAGATAGCCCAGATCGGTGTAGAGCCGCGCGGTCTTGGGGTTGTAGTTGCCGGTGGACAGATGGGCGTAGCGGCGCAGCACCGACTTGGCACCCTGCTGCTCGCGGCGCGTGACCAGGAGCAGCTTGGCATGGGTCTTGAGCCCCACCACACCATAGACCACCTGGGCGCCCACGGCCTCCAGGCGCTCGGCCCAGTTGATATTGGCCTCTTCGTCGAAGCGGGCCTTAAGCTCCACCACCACCAGCACTTCCTTGCCGCGGCGGGCCGCCTCGATCAGCAGGTCCATCAGCTCGGACTTGCTGCCGGTGCGGTAGACCGTCTGCTTGATGGCCAGCACCTCGGGGTCCTGCACCGCCTCGCGCAGCAGCTGCACCACGGGCTCGAAGCTCTCGAAAGGATGGTGCAGCAGCACATCGTCCTTGCGCAGGCGGTCGAAGATGGACTTGCCGCGCGGCAGCCGGCCCTGGGGCCAGACCGGCTCGTAGGGCACAAAGCGCAGCTCGTCGGCCTCGGTCTGGTCGATCAGCTCATTCAGACGCACCAGATTCACCGGGCCGTTGACGCGGTAGAGCGCCGCGGGCGGCAGCTCGAACTGCTCCAGCAGAAAGCTGGCCAGCTCCGGGGGGCAGGTGTTGACCACCTCCAGGCGCACCGCGCGGCCGAAGTGGCGCGTGGTCAGGCCCGAGCGCAGGGCATGGCGCAGATTGGCGATCTCCTCCTCGTCCACCTCCAGATCGGAATCTCGGGTGACGCGGAACTGCGAGAAAGCCTCCACCTGGCGACCCGGGAAGAGCTCTTCCAGATGCGCGCGGATCACGCTGGTCAGCAGCACAAAGGCCTGGCTGCCTTCGCTGAGCGCGGCCGGCAGCTTGATCACGCGCGGCAGCACGCGCGGCACCTTGACGATGGCGATGCGGCTGTCACGGCCCAGGGCGTCCTTGCCGGTCAGACGGGCGATGAAGTGCAGGGACTTGTTGGCCACCTGCGGGAAGGGGTGGGCCGGATCCAGGCCCACCGGCACCAGCAGGGGCCGCACCTCGCGCTCGAAGAAGCGCGCCACCCAGGCGCGCTGGGCCTCGTTGCGGTCGGCATGGTTCAGGATCAGGATCTGGCGCGCCTTGAGCGCCGGCATCACCTGCTCGTTGAAGATGCCGTACTGCTGGTCGATCAGCTCATGCGCGGCGGCGGCCACGCGCTCCACCTCGCGGGCGCTGACGTTGGAGCCGGGATCGCGGGCCGCGTCCAGCATGTCGGCGAAGCGCACCTCGAAGAACTCATCCAGATTGGAGGAGACGATGCAGATATAGCGCAGCCGCTCCAGCAGCGGCACATCCTCGCGCTGCGCCTGGGCCAGCACGCGGCGGTTGAATTCCAGAATGGCCTGCTCGCGGTTGAGCAGGGTCAGGGACGGCGGGACCACGGGCAATTGGGTCATCGAATCATTCTATGAACGCTGGGTGACAGTTCCGTGACGGGCGATGACGGTACCAGCCCCTGCTGCGGCGTGGCAGCCAGGGCGCTCCAGTCCAGGATTTCCAGCCGCCCGTCGGCATGTTCCACCAAGGCGGTCAGGCTTTCAACCCAGTCGCCATCATTGGCATAGAGCACGCCCTCGATCTCGCGCAGCTCGGCGTGGTGGATATGGCCGCAGACCACGCCGTCCGCGCCGCGCTTCTTGGCCTCGCGGGCCAGGGCGGTCTCGAAGTCCGAGACATAGCTGACCGCGCGCTTCACCTTGAGCTTGAGATAGCGCGACAAGCTCCAGTAGGGCAGGCCCAGGCGGGCGCGGGCCGAGTTCAGCCAGCGGTTGAGCTTGAGCGCGAATTCATACAGATGGTCACCCAGCAGGGCCAGCCAGCGGGCGCACTGGATCACGCCGTCATACAGATCACCGTGGGTGACCCAGAGGCGGCGGCCGTCGGCCGTCTGGTGCATCCATTCCTTGGCCACCTCCACGCCGCCGAAGCTGTGGTCCAGGTAGCGGCGCGCGAACTCGTCGTGGTTGCCGGGGATGAAGATCACCCGGCAGCCCTTGCGCGCCTTGCGCAGGATCTTCTGGATCACATCGTTGTGCGCCTGCGGCCAGTACCAGCTGCGGCGCAGCTGCCAGCCGTCGATGATGTCGCCCACCAGAAAGAGCTGCTCGCACTCCACCTGGCGCAGAAACTCCAGCAGGGCCAGGGCCTGGCAGCCGGGCGTGCCCAGGTGCAGGTCCGAGATCCAGACCGTGCGCACGCGCAGCGAGCCCCCCTCCTCCGCCGCATCGGGCGGGCTGGGCTCGGGGGCGACGCGCGGGGGGTAGGCGGCGGGTTTCATGAGCCGCCAGCTTGGGGGCTGGCCATGTCCGGTCCGTGGCAGGCGAATGAAGATTGGGTGACGCGCACCCCGCCGCGGCCGGCTCAGCCCGCAGCGCCGCGCCGGCCCGGGATAATCGCGCCATGCATCTGATGATTCCCCATGCCAGCGCCCTGGGCGAGGCCGCCGCCCAGGCCCTGCAAAGCCTGGCCCTGCCGCGCCTGGCCGAGCTGCTGGGCCGGCTGACGCCCGTGGCCCAGCTGGGCAGCGACGAATACGCCCCGCAGCTGCCGCATGAGCTGGCCCTGGCCCGCCTCTGGGGCTGGCCCGAGCAGCCCAGCCCGCCCCTGGCCGCCGCTCTGGCCCGGGCCGATGGCGTGGCCGTGGGTGACCAGGCCTGGGCCTTGCTCACCCCGCTGCACATGAGCGTGAGCACCGACCAGGTCACGGCCCTGGATCCCGCCGCCCTGGCCCTGGACGAGGCCGAGTCGCGCGCCTTCTTCGAGGCCCTGGCCTGGCTCTTTCCGGCCGAGGAAGGCTGGCAGCGCGCCTGGGGCGCGCCCGGCCGCTGGTATGTGGCCCATGCCGATCTGGCGGGCCTGTCCGCGGCCAGCCTGGACCGCGTGATCAACCGCAATGTCGACCCCTGGATGCCCGAGCCCCGCCGCCTGCGCACCCTGCAAAACGAGCTGCAGATGGCTCTGCACGGCCTGCCCCTGAACCAGGCGCGCGAGGCCCGCGGCGCCCTGCTGCTGAACTCGGTCTGGATCAGCGGCTGCGGCCAGGCCCTGCCCCAGACCAGCCCGCCTGAGCTGCGCCTGGACGAGCGCCTGCGCGACCCCCTGCTGGCCCAGGACTGGGCCGCCTGGGTGGAAGCCTGGGCGGCGCTGGACGCCGGCCCGGTGGCCGAGGCCCTGGAGCGGGTGCGTGCCGCCCAGCCCCTGCGCCTGACCCTGGCGGGCGAGCGCCTGGCCCGCGAGTTCGCGCCACGCCCGCCGGCCCGCGGCCTGGGCGGGCTGTGGGAGCGCCTGACCGGACCGCGCCCCGTGGCCGTCCAGCCCCTGCTGGAGGCCCTGTGAACGCGCCGCGCCTGATCCTGCGCGATGTGCCGCCGCGCGCCAGCTGGGCCCTGGAGCAGGCCGGGATCCCGCCCCTGCTGGCTCGGCTCTTCGCCGCCCGCGGCGTGGCTCGCCCCGAGGAACTGGATGAAGGCCTGGCCCAGCTGCTGCCGCCCGAGGGGCTCAAGGGCATGGCGCAGGCCGCGCAGCTGCTGGCCGACAGCCTGCAGGCCGGCGAGCGCATCTGCATCGTGGCCGACTATGACTGCGACGGCGCCACCGCCTGCAGCGTGGCCCTGCGCGGCCTCTATCTGCTGGGCGCCCGCCCCGGCAGCGTGGTCTATCTGGTGCCCGACCGCGCGGTGCATGGCTATGGCCTCACGCCCGCCATCGTGGAGCTGGCCCTGCCGCTCCAGCCCCAGCTGCTGATGACGGTGGACAATGGCATTGCCAGCTTTGCCGGCGTGGCCCATGCGCGCGACCGCGGGCTCAAGGTCCTGGTCACCGACCACCACCTGCCGGCCCTGCTGGACGGCGAAACCGCCGTGCCCGAGGCCGACGCCGTGGTCAACCCCAATCAGCCCGGCTGCGGCTTCGCCAGCAAGCACCTGGCCGGCGTGGGCGTGGCCTTCTACACCTTGCTCGCCCTGCGCGCCGAGCTGCGCCGGCGCGGCGCCTTTGCCGCCACCGAGCAGCCCCGGCTGGACAGCCTGCTGGACCTGGTGGCCCTGGGCACCGTGGCCGATGTGGTGCGCCTGGATCCCAATAACCGCCGCCTGGTGGCTCAGGGCCTGCGCCGCATGCGCGCCGGCCGCATGCAGCCGGGCGTGGCCGCCCTGTTCAGCGCCGCCGGCCGCGACGCCAGTCGCGCCAGCAGCACGGACCTGGGCTTCGCCCTGGGCCCGCGCATCAATGCCGCCGGCCGGCTCTCGGACATGACCCTGGGCATCGAGTGCCTGACCACGGACGATGCCGAGCGCGCCCTGGAACTGGCCCGCCAGCTGGACACCATCAACCGCGAGCGCCGCGAGATCGAAGCCGGCATGCGGGAGCTGGCCGAGGCGCGCCTGGAGCAGCTGCTGGCCGAGCCCGCCCTGCAGGGCGAGCCGCCCGCGGCCCTGTGCCTGTACGAGCCCGAGTTCCACGAGGGTGTGGTGGGCATCGTGGCCGGCCGCGTCAAGGACCGGCTGCACCGCCCCACCTTTGTCTTCGCCCTGGGCGCCGACGGCCAGCTCAAGGGCTCGGGCCGCTCCATCCCGGGCTTCCATCTGCGCGACGCGCTGGACCTGGTGTCCAAGCGCGAGCCCGATCTGCTGAAGAAGTTCGGCGGCCACGCCATGGCGGCCGGCTGCACCCTGCAGGCCGAGTCACCGGAAGAGGCCGAGGCCCGCGTGCAGCGCTTTGGCGCGGCCCTGGCCCAGGTGGCGCGCGAATGGCTGGATGCCGCGGCCCTGACCCGCACCCTGCGCACCGACGGCCCCCTGCCGCCCGAGGCCTTCAGCGCCGAGGTGGTGCAGCAGCTCGACGCCCAGGTCTGGGGCCAGGCCTTCGAGGCCCCGCTGTTCTGCGACCCGGTGCAGGTGGTCTCGCAGCGCATCGTGGGCGAGCGCCATCTCAAGCTGCGCGTGCGCCAGGGCGGCCCCAGCGGCCCCTTGCGCGACGCCATCTGGTTCGGCCATATCGAGCCGGTGCCCGAGAACGGCCATCTGGCCTACCGCCTGGCCCTGGACGAGTACCAGGGCCAGCAACGGGTGCAGATGATTGTGGAGGCCATGAGCGAGCAGGCGGCGAGCCCGGCGGGCGCGCCCAGCTGACGACGGCTCAGCTGGCCTTGATCCAGGTGGACACCGCCTTGGTGGCCTGCTGGTTGCTCTGCACGCCCACCTGCAGGGCGTAATTGCGCAGCTGGGCCGCGCAGTGCTCGATATAGCCCTTGTCCGGGTGCCAGGGGCCCGCGGCGAACGGGCCGCTGGTCAAATTGGCGCGGTGGGTATAGACCACGCGCCACAGCAAGGTCTCCTGGTGCATAGATACATCCTCATGCGCCGCCAGACCGGCGTACTGGGCCCCAAGTATTGGCCGGCCGGCGCACAAACGCCAGCGCGACGCTGCCGCCAGCGGGCGCCGGCGGTGCTATTCCACAATGTCGGCCGTCCCAGGCTTTTCTTGACCCGGGCCAATGCCCCAGCGCGGGCATGGGCCGGGGCCCCCTCCTAAAATGGGGCCGTGAATACCGACACCGCCCCTCGCGCCGCGCTGGACATCTGCAGCAATGCCGATCTGCATTGCCACTCCACGGTCTCCGACGGCACGCTGGCGCCCGAGGTGCTGGCCGCCCGCGCCAAGGCCAATGGGGTGGATCTCTGGGCCCTGACCGACCATGACGAGATCGGTGGCCAGCAGCGCGCCCTGGACGCCGCCCTGGCCCTGGGCCTGCCCTACCTCACCGGCACCGAGATCTCGGTGAGCTTCGCCCGCCGGGTGGTGCACATCGTGGGCCTGGGCTTCGAACACCGCGACGAGGCGCTCACCGCCGGCCTGCGCGCCACCCGCGGCGGCCGCGGCGAGCGCGCCCGCGAGATGGCGGCCAGCCTGGCCCAGGTGGGCATCAAGGGCGCTTACGAAGGCGCGCTGCAGTATGTGGGCAACCCCGAGCTGATCTCGCGCACCCACTTCGCCCGCTTTCTGGTCGAGGCCGGCCACTGCAGCGACATCCCCGAGGTCTTCCGCCGCTTCCTCACCGAAGGCAAGCCGGGCTTTGTCGAACACCGCTGGGCCAGCCTGGGCGACGCGGTGCGCTGGGTGCGTGAGGCCGGCGGCGAGGCCGTGATCGCCCACCCGGGCCGCTACCCCTTCACGCCCACCGAGGAATACGCGCTCTTCACCGAGTTCATCGCCCACGGCGGACGCGGTGTGGAGGTGGTGACCGGCAGCCACACCGCGGCCGACGCTGCCAAGTACACCGAGACCGCGCTGGAGTTCGGGCTCTATGCCTCGCGCGGCTCCGATTTCCACAGCCCCGAGGAAAGCCGTACCGATCTGGGCCGGCTGGACGCCGGGCTCTCGGGCCGCCTGCGCCCCATCTGGGAACTGCTGGCCCCGCGCATCCACCGCCCCACCGCGGCCGCCGCCGCGTGAGCGCCGCCGCCCTGCGCGCCCAGCGCCCCCTGCTGGGCATTGCGCTGATCGTGCTGATGGCGAGCTGCTTCGCCAGCATGGACAGCAGCATCCGCTACCTGGGCGGCTTCCTGCCGGTGCTGCTCATCCTGTGGGCGCGCTACGGCTTCCAGGCCCTGGCCATGACGCTGTGGCTGGGCTGGGCGGCCTTCAGCGGCCGGCAGCGCCAGCCCTTTCGCGCCGCGCATCCGCGCTTTCAGGCCCTGCGCGGCCTGCTGCTGCTTTTCACCAGCGCGATGAGTTTTTACGGTGTGCAGCACATGCCGGTGGCGGAGTTCACCGCCATCAATATGCTGACCCCGGTGCTGGTGACCCTGCTGGCGGCCACAGTGCTGCACGAGCCCGTCTCGCGCCTGCGCTGGGCCCTGGTGATCGGCGGCTTTGCCGGCGCCCTGATCGTGATACGCCCGGGCAGCGGCCTCTTTGGCTGGGCCGTGCTCTTTCCGCTGGCCGGCGCGCTGAGCTATGCCAGCTTCCAGGTGCTCACGGCCAAGCTCTCGGCCCTGGAGAGCCCCTACACCACCCACTTCTACACCGGCCTGACCGGCACCCTGGTGCTCACGCCCCTGGTGGCCGCCCTGCCCGGTCTGGACGTGGCGGCCAGCCTGGGCGCGGCCAGCGCCGGGCAGCTCGCGCTGCTGGCCCTGATCGGCCTGCTGGGCACGGTGGGCCATCTGCTGCTGATCCTGGCCCTGGGCCTGGCGCCCACCGGCACGCTGATGCCTTTTGTCTATGTGCAGATCGCGGTGGCCGCGGCCATCGGCTATCTGGCCTTCGACCATGTGCCGGACGGCTATGCCTGGCTGGGCATGGGCGTGCTCTCGGCCTGCGGCGCGGCCTCGGCCTGGCTCAATGTACGCCGGCGCGCCCCCGCGCCGGTGGAGTCGGACACCATCGCCGACTGAGGCGCGCGCCGCGCGCTGGCTCAGAGCTTGTAGTCCAGCGAGATCGCCGCGTTGCGCGGTGCGCCGTAGATGGCACCATAAGCCAGGCCGGTGATGTACTTCTTGTCGAAGAGGTTGTTGATGTTCAGGCGCAGGGTGGCGGCCGGGCTGAGCTCGTAGGCCGCGAAGGCATTGGCCAGCAGATAGGCCGGCTGGGCCGCACCGCCGGCCTTGCTCACCGCGGACTGCCAGCGCCCGCCCAGGCCCAGGCGCAGGGCCGGCAGGGCCGACAGGCGGCTGTCCACACGGAAGTTCAGGGTGTTGCGCGGCACCCATTCGTAGATGTCGCGGCCGTCCGGGCCGGTGAGCAGCAGGCGGGTGTAGCCCAGGGTGAGCCGGGTGTCGCGGCTCAGGCGGCCGCTGGCCTCCAACTCCAGGCCGCGGGACTTCACGTCCTTGGGCTCGTACCAGGAGTTGCCCTTGTCATTGACGCCCGCATAGGTGGCCAGGCCCTGCTGCTTGGCGCTGAAGAGCGCGGCCGTGGTGAGCAGGGACTTGCCCAGCCATTCGGCCTTGATCCCGAGCTCGGTGTTCACGCCCTTCATCGGCGCCAGGTAGGCGCCCTTGAAGTCGGTCTGGTCCTGGTTCTGGAAGATGTCGGAATAGGACAGATAGCCCAGCACATCGGGCGTGAACTCATAGCTCAGGCCCAGATAGGGGCTGGTCTTCTCGGTATCGGGGTACACGGTGTTGGTGGCGGCGCTGCCATAGATGGAGGCGCCGCTGCGCTGCAGGCGCACCGCATTCAGGCCCAGCACGCCCTTGAGCCCCTCGGCCAGGCTGAGGTGGGAGGCGGCGTACAAGCGCGTGAGCGTCTGCTCGCCGCGGGTGCTGGGCGCGCGCGGGCCCCAGGCGGGTTCGCCATAGACGTCATTGCCATAGGGGAAGGCCGGCAGGGCATGGCTGTCTCGCGGGGCCGCGGCAAAAGTGTCCACCGCCGTCTTCTCATTGGAGCGGCTCAGGCCCAGCAGCAGCTTGTGCTGGCGACCGAAGGCGCTGAATCGGCCGCTGAGGTTGGCATCCAGCAGGCGGTTGTCGCTGCTGCCCAGGCTGCGGTAGGGCATGCCCACCAGGCCGCTGTTGTCGGGATTGAGCACGCCGGTATCGGGCACATAGGCGTAGAACAGGCGGGTGGCCTCGTTGCCATGGCGCTGGTTGTAAGTCAGCTTGGCCTCCCAGTCGCTGCTCAGGCGGTGGGCATACTCGATGAAGGCGTTGTAGCTCTGGGTGTTCCAGTAGGTCCACTTCTGCGAGGTGGAGGCGCCCACATCGAACTCGGCCTGGCTGCCGTCCGAGCGGCGCAGGGTCAGCGAGCCCCACATGGGCGAGTCCTGCTTGGCGTCCACCGCGCTCAGGCCCAGGGTCAGCACGCCGTCCCGGCCGATCTGGCCGTCCACGACGCCGTAGAGCGTGCTGCGCGTGTCGTGCAGATCGCGCAGGTGCGAGTCCTTGTCCTCATGCGCCAGCACCAGGCGGCCGGCCCAGCCGCCGTCCTCGCTCAGCACCTTGTTGTAGTCCAGGGTGGCGCGCTTGAGGCCATAGGCGCCCAGGGCCAGGCCGACCTGGCCGCCGTCCTGGTTGAGCGGACGCTTGCGCACATAGTTGATGGTGCCCGAGGCATTGCCCACGCCGGTGAGCAGGCCGTTGGCACCGCGGATCAGCTCGATACGCTCGAAGAGAAAGGTGTCCTCCCGGCCCACCACCGTGCCCCAGGCATTGCTCATGCCCAGACCGTCCACCTGGGTCAACTGCACCTCGAAGCCGCGCGCATTGAAGGTGGCGCGGTTGGTCTCGTACTGCTCCACATTGATGCCGGTGGCCAGGCCCAGGGCCTCGTTGCTGCCGCTCAGGCCGAAGTCGGCCAGGTCCTCGCGCTCCAGGGTGCTGATGCTCTGCGGCGTCTCCTTGATGTCCATGGGCAGGCCGGTCGCGCCCTTGGAGATGCGCTGGGCACGCTTGCCCGTGACCACCACCGTCTCCAGCGAGGTCTGCTGGGCCTGCACCTCCAGACCCAGGGCCAGGCCGGCCGCCAGGGCGCAGGCGTTCATCAGAAAACGGGGCTTCATCGGGGGAACTCCAATCGGGACATCAATGAGGGTAGGGGGCGACCCGGCAAAGCTCCGGGCCCAAGAAAAAAGCGCCGCCGGGGCGCCCTGCCCCGCGACGCCTGGCCGGCCGCTGGGGCTGCGAGGCACGCCTTGGCGTGCACAAGCCATGATTCTATTTATTAATGCGAATTGTTCGCAGTCAACGAATTGGAATGCGCGCAAGGCGCACGGCCTGTCTTGCGCACGCGACGCTCGCGCCATCGCGGCCCCGCCCGGCCGCTCGCCCACGCGCTCAGGGGACAAACCCCGCGCTCGCGCCCGGCGGCCCGGGCGCAGAATGACCGCATGGCCCAACTCTTTGAAGTCCACCCCGACAACCCGCAAGCGCGCTTTCTGCGCCAGGCCGCGCAGATCCTGGCCCAGGGCGGCATCGCAGCGATCCCGACCGACTCCAGCTACGCCCTGGTCTGCCATCTGGACGACAAGGCCGCCGCCGAGAACCTGCGTCGCATCCGCGGCGTGGACGACAAGCATCACCTGACACTGCTCTGCCGCGATCTCAGCGAGCTGGCCAACTACGCCCGCGTGGACAACCGGCAGTACCGCCTGATCAAGAGCGCCACGCCGGGGCCTTTCACCTTCATCTTGCAGGCCACCAAGGAGGTGCCGCGGCGGGTCTCCCACCCCTCGCGCCGCACCATCGGCCTGCGCGTGCCCGACCACCGCGTGACCCAGGAGCTGCTGGGCATCTTTGGCCAGCCCCTGCTGGCCACCACCCTGATCCCGCCCGGCGAGCAGGACCCGCTCAATGACGCGCAGGACATCAGCGAGCGCTACGACAAGCTGCTGCAACTCATCATCGACGCCGGCGCCTGCCCCATGCAGCCCACCACCGTGGTGGACATGAGCGCCGACGAGGCCGTGCTGGTGCGCCGCGGCCGCGGCGATCCCGCAGCGCTGGGGCTGGACGAGGACTGAGCCCGGCTCAGACCCGCTTGGCGCGGATCAGCAGATACATGGGCCGCTCGCACTCCTGAGCCAGGGCCGGCGTGGCCGCGATCTGCGCTGCGCTGGGCTGCCACTCCTGCAGGGCCTGGAGCCGGAAGCCCTGGCGCAGCAAGGCGCTGACATAGGTCTCCAGACGCCGGTGCTGCTTGCGCACACCCGGCGCCAGCCAGTCGCTCAGCCGCTCGCCCTCCCGCCCATAGCCCTCCAGCGGCCAGTGGCGCCGGCCCGCCTCGTCCGGCGGCGCCCAGGCCTGCCGCATCGGTGCCGTGAAGACCGGATGCTCCAGCGAGAGCACCAGGCTCGCCCCGGGGCACAGCACGCGATGCAGTGCCGCCAGCAGCCCCTCGAGGTTCTCGATGTAGTGCAGCAGCAAGGCGCTGTGGGCCAGGTCGAAGCCGGCCTCGGCCAGGCCGAGTCCCGCCAGATCCTCCAGATCGGCGCGCTGAAAGCGCAGCCCCTCGGTCTCATGAGCGCGGGCCTGCGCCAGCATGCGCTCCGACACATCCAGGCCCAGCACCGTGGCCGCCCCCTGCTCATGGGCCCAGCGGCTGAAGGCGCCGAAGCCGCAGCCCAGGTCCAGCACCCGCAGGCCGGCCAGGGGCGGCAGCAAGGCGCGCAGGGCCGGCCATTCCAGCGCTGCGTCCAGGCCCTGAACTGAGCGGGCCAGTTGGCTGTAGCCGGCGAAGAAGCGGGGATCGTCGTAGATGTTCTGCGTGCGCGGACTCATGGCGTGAGGCGGTACTGAGCGCCGCAGCATGCCACGGCTAAAGCCGGATCCAGTGGTTGTCCAGCTCGATGTCCCGGGCCAGGCGCTTGCCGCGCCCCGCGGGCAGCTGCAGCACCTGGCCGCGGCCGCCGGCCCACAGGCCCTCCTGCGGGTGGCGGCCCTCGGCCAGGGCACAGGCCTCCGGCAAGGGGGTCAGGCCTTGCCAGCGGCCCTGGGCATCGAAGCGCGCCACGCCGCCGCTACGCGGGCAGCCGATGGCAAAGCCCTCGGCACTGGCCGCGATATCGCCGCCATAGCCGGCCAAACTGGGCTGGCCCTGGGCCAGGTGCAGGGCCTGACCATCGAAGACGGCCAGGATGGGTGCCGCCAGGCGCTCGGCCGCCTGCGCATGCTCGGCCTGGATCGCGATGCCCAGGCGCCCGTCGGGGCGCCAGGCCAGGTGGCGCAGCGAAAGCCGCGCGTCGGGCACGCGCCACTGGCCGCGCAAGGCGCCCGTGCCGGCATCCAGACAGACCAGGGAGGAGTCCATGGCCGGCAGATCGAGCTTGAGCCGCCCGGTCTCGGCCTGGGTGCGGATGCCGCCGTTGGCCACCCAGAGTTCGCCCTCGCCGCGCGGCAGCAGCTCATGCACATCCAGGCCATGGCTGGGCCACTCGGCCAGCTTCTCCAGGCTGCGGGCATCGCGCACACCGATCAGGCCGGCACCGCTGTCCAGATCGGTCTCGCCGCTGAAGAGCCGCCGGCCATCGGCGCTCAGGGCCAGATGGCCGGTGAAGGCGCGGTCGGGCTCGATCCACTGCCACTGCAGCGCCCGGCCCTCGCGCGTGAAGCGCAGCAGCCAGTCGCCCGGCCGCCGCGCCACGGCCAGCAGCGCCCCACCGGGCTCGGCCAGCAGGGCATGCGCGCGGGTAGGCACCTCCACGCTGGCGCGCAGCACCAGAGCCTCGCCGGCAAGGGCCAGGCGGCCCACGCGGTAGCTGGGCGTCTCGTCGCGCCAGGCCGCGGCCAGCTCCACCGGTGTATCGCGGCGTGCGGCCCAGGCCGGTGCGGCCAGGCCTGCGGCAGCCAGGCCCAGGATCTGCCGGCGACGCAGCTCAGTCACCGTCGGCATCCGAGAAGCCCAGGGCCAGATCCAGGGCCGGCGCCACCTGGTCCTGCACCAGGCGCTTGAGCGCTTCCAGCTGCTTGGCAGCAGCCAGCACCGGCTGCGGCTTGGCGGGGCTCAGGCCCTGCAGGCGCGCATCGGCCAGCAGCACCGCGCGGCGCAGGGCATCGGCCTCGGCATTGCGACCGCGGCCGCGCAGATAGCTCTCCAGCGGCACCAGGCCCTGGCCGGGTTCGGGCGCGCGCCGGCCCTCAAAGACCGCCAGGCCGCGCAGGCTTTGCCACTGGGCCGCCCAAGCCGCCGCGGTGAGGCCGCTACGGGCGCGGGGCAGGCCCTCGCGGCTGCCGCCGGCGCGCAGCGGCTTTTCCATCTGCGCCCAGCGCAGGCGCTCCAGGCCGCCCACCCATTGGTTGAGCAGCTCGGCGGTGGCCGCCAGGGCGTCTTCCTCGCTCCAGTCCGCCGGCTCGCGCGCGACCAGCTCGGCGAAGCCCGCGTGCAAGGCCTGGGCCTCGCGCGCCACATCCTCGGCCAGCAGGCCGGCGTAATGCCGCTCGGCCTCGTTCAGCGGGCGCGCCTGCCACAGCAGCAGCTCCAGGGCCGGCAGGCCCTTGGCGGGCGATCCCACCCGCTCCAGCGCCGCCACATCGCGCGGCGCGGCTTGCAGGGCACGGGCGATCAGGGCCGGGCGGCTGGGGGCGAAGTCGATCTGGCGCAGCGAGCGCCGCGTGAGCAGAGGGCCCAGGGCCGGCGTGGCCAGGCGTTCCCAGGCCAGCATGGCCTCGCCCCAGCTGGGGCGGTCCAGCAGCCCGGCCAGGCGCTGGGCCCGGCTCAGAAAGGCCTCGGCCCGCGGCAGGGTCCAGGCCCGGTGCAGGCCCAGGGCAAGGTGCAGCGGGGTGTAGGCCGGCACGGCCTCACGCGTCCAGTCCGCCTGGGCACGCAGGGCGCCATGGGCGGCCAGGCCGCCGGCCAGCAGGAAGCAACGGCGATTCACAGCCATCAGAGCGACTCCACAAATTCCACCAGAGCCTCGCGCTCGGCCCGGCTCATGCCCAGCACCCGCTGGCGCGCCGCCTCGGCCTCGCCGCCATGCCAGAGCACGGCCTCCAGCACGCCGCGGGCGCGGCCGTCATGCAGCAGGCGCTGATGGCCGTTCACATCCTTGATCAGGCCTATGCCCCACAGCGGCGGCGTCTTCCACTGGCGGCCGCTGGCGCGGTAGTCGGGCCGGCCGTCGGCCAGGCCCTCGCCCATATCGTGCAGCAGCAGATCGGTGTAAGGCCAGATGGTCTGGCCTTGCAGCGCCGGGCTGCTGAGGCTGGGGAAGGGACCGGCCGCCGTGGTGTAGCGGGGCCGGTGGCAGCTGGCGCACTGGGCCTGGGCGAACAGGGCCTGGCCGCGGCGCACCTGCTGATCGTCCACGCCGCGGCGGGCCGGAGGCGCCAGCACGGCCTGGTAGAAGATCACATCGGCCAGGGTCTTGTCATCAATCTCCACACCCTGGCCCTTGGCGCCGCGCGGGGCGGCCAGGCAGTCGGTCTGCTGCGGCGTGCAAGCCTCGCGGGGAAACAGGGTGGAGGTGATGCCCATATCGCCCAGAAAGGCCGCGGCCGTCTGGTGGGCCACCGTGGCCACATTGGCCTTCCAGCCGAAGCGGCCCAGTATCTCGGTGCCGGCGAAGGCGTCCCAGACCCGGTTGACCTGGCCCTTGATCGGCCCCGGCGCCGCCGCCTGCTCCGCGGCATTGCGCAGGATCTCGGCCTCGGGAATCGCCTCCAGCAGGCCCACGCCGATGAGCTGGGGCGCGATGCGCGGGCTGATCATCAGCTCGGCGGCCAGGGGCCCGTAGCCCAGGTCCTTGAAGCCGTAGTGGGGTTTAAGCAGGCTGTAGGGCGTGCCGTCCTTGAAGCGGCCGCGCAGGGTCTCGTAGCGCAGCACGACCTGACCCTCGGGCCGCACGCCCGAGACCGCGGCGTTGTTGAACTGATCGCCGTAGACCGGCTCGGGCTGGGGGCCGCCATGCGCGTCCTGGCCCGGCACCGAGAGCCGCATCAGCAGGGCCACCGGCGGCTCATGCAGACCGCGCCGGAACTCCGGCGGCGCGCCTCGCCCGTCCTGCACATGGCAGCCGCCGCAGCTGCGGGCGATGAAGTGCGGGCCCAGGCCGTCGCGGGCCGTGGTGGAGGCCGGAGCTTCCACCCAGTTGCGGCGAAAAAAGCTGTTGCCGATGGCAAAGCGGGTGCGCTCGGCATCGTCCAGATTGGCCGCGGGAAAGGAGAAGGCATTGCGCCCGTCGGCATAGACCGTGGTGGCGCCGCCCGTGAGTTCCTCGGCCGGCGGCGCCTTGGCCACCACCGCACCGCCCAGCAGGGCCAGCAGGCCTGCCCCGGCGGCAAAGCTCCAGGTCTGCAGGCTCACGGCTGGACCAGGGTCAGCTTGCGGATGCCGATGGCACCGGCCGCTTCGACCAGCAGCTTGCTCTGGGCCGTCAGGCTGTCGATGGTGGCCTGGATGCGCAGGCGGCCCGGCGCGTCCTTGGCGCCCAGGATCTCCTGGTCAAACGGTGCCTGGATCTTCTCGGCCGCTGCCACCGAGGCGGCCATCTGCGCGCTCAGGCGCTCCGCCAGGGCCGCGTCCTGGGCCGCCACGAGATCGCGCAGGGCCGGGCCCTGCAGCAGGCTGCCGTCGGCGCGCTGGTAGCGCCCCAGCCAGACGTTCTGGATGCCCAGGGCGTTGTTGACCGCGTCGCGGTGGGTGTTGTCGGAGAAGCAGGAATGCTCGTCCTCCTGGTCCTGGCTGGCCAGGGCCACCTCCAGGCGCTCGCCGGCCAGCTCACCGCGCGAGAGCGAGCCCAGGCCCACCAGCATCTTGCGCAGCGACTCCTGACCGCCTCGCTCGAAGCGGGCACGGTAATTGGTCTTCACGCCGGGCGCCCAGGCCTTGACCAGGAAGCCGAGGTCATCGATCAGCAGCTCGGTCACCACGCTGAGGTACTGGCGGCGGCGGTCGGCATTGGGCGCCTTGCCATCCACATAGTCCTCGAAGCTGCGATCACCCGGGCCGGTGGGGGACAGGTCTTGCCCCCACAGCAGGAACTCGATGGCATGCCAGCCGGTGGCCACGTTTTCCTCGCCGCCACGCTCGTTCTGCGCCGCGAGGCTGGCCTTGCTGATCTTGAAGCCGCGCTTGTTGATCAGGCCGCTGGCCTGCTTGCCGCTCACGCGGTCCACATAGCTCTCGTCCATGGGCCAGGCATTGAGCCGGCCCTCGGGGCCCTTGTCATCGTCGATGGGGCCGCCGTAAAAGCGGAAGGCCTCGGTCTGGCCGTAGAACTCACGCGCCGCCAGCCAGGCCTGGCGCGCCGCCGTCAGGTGCTCGGCCGAGGGCTGGGCCACCAGCGCCTGGATGCGCTGCTGCAGCAGCCGCGCGCTGGCCAGGGTGTCGGCATAGCCCGCATGCACCAGGGCGGCATAGTGCTGGGCCACCGCGGCCGGGGTGGCCGGCGTAGCGGCCGGCTGTACGACCGCGGCCACCGCCGGCGTGGCCGGCTGGGCCAGCACGGCCAGGGGCGCCAGGGCCAGGCCCAGGGACAGGAGTACAGGTTTCATGGGGCTCCGCCTCTCGAGATGCAAATGCGATTACTTCGCATTCTCGCATCATGAGACGGAGGCGCTCAAGCCGGCGGTCGCAAGATCGCACGCAGGCGCTGCGGGTCGAAGCCCAGCACAGTCTGCCCCCGCACCACGAAGGTGGGCGTGCCGCGAGCGCCGCGGGCCTGGTACTCGGCCAGGCAGGCGGCGTCGCGCTCGATGAAGCACTCGCGGTGCGGCACCTGCTGCTCCTGCAGCCAGGCGCTGGCACGCTTGCAGAACACGCAGGTGGTGGAGGACAGCATCAGGATGTCCCCCGGCCGGGCCAGCTCGCGCAGGGCCTCGCCCTGGCGCTGCGCCTCGCGGCCGCCGGCCCACTGGGCTCCGCCCCAGAACAATCCCACCAGGCCGGCCAGCACGGCCAGCTCCTTCCATCGCACTCGGCTCATGCGCCGATGCTAAGCCCTGGCGGCTCGCTTCAGGCCGGCACGCGGTACTGGGCCGGCCCCATCAGGTCGATGCCGCAGGCCAGTTCCTCGGCCCAGCGGATGAAGTCGCCCACCGCGGCGCCGGCCATGGGCGCGCCGTGCTGGGGCACGATCATCGCGATGTCCAGCTCGCGCACCATGGCCGCCCACAAGCGCATGACCTTGTTGCTGACCATATAGCGACGGTGAAAGCCCTCCATGCGGCCCACATGGGCGGCGTCGAGGCGCTCGATGATGCGCCCCGGCTGCACGCCCAGGGAGGCGCCCAGATCGCCGGAGAAGAGGATGCGGCTGAGTGGGTCGTAGAACTGGAAGTTGCCCTCGGCGTGCAGGAAATGCGCCGGAAGGGCCAGCAGTTCGAAGCTGTCCTCGCCCTGCCCCAGGCGCAGGCGTGCACCGGCATCCGGCAGGCCGATGATGCGGCCCTGGGTCTTGCCGGGCTTGCAGAAGTGGGGCACGAAGCGCTCCCAGACCCGCGAGATATAGACCGGCGCCTGGGTCGCCGTCATCCAGCGGTCCAGCGAGGCAATGATGTCGGGGTCGGCATGCGAGGCCAGAATGGCCGAGAGCCGGTTCAGGGGCAGCTCCTGGGTCAGGCCCAGGTAGAGCGGGTTGTAGGCCACATTGCCGCCGGGGTCCAGGATGGCCCCCGCCTGTCCATGCAGCAGCAGGAACTGGTTGGACTGCACGGCCTCGCCATCCTCCTCGTGGAAGTCGGCGAACATCAGGCAGCGGTGCGTGCCCCGCTTGAAAAGCTCGATCGGCATCCGCCCCATGCTAGGGGCGGCGCCGTCACCGGGACTTGATCCCGGTCAAAGCGCGCCGGGGCGGCGCGCCCAGGCTCAGACCGCCGCCGTGACGACGATCTCGACCTTCCACTCCGGCTTGGCGAGGTGGGCCTGCACGGTCGCGCGCGGCGGGGTGTGGCCAGCCGGCACCCAGGCGTCCCAGGCGGCGTTCAGGCCGGGGAACTCGGCCAGGTCCTTGATGAAGATCTGGGCCATCAGGATCTTGCTCTTGTCGGTGCCGGCGCGGGCCAGCAGGCGGTCGATGGCGGCCAGCACCTGGGCCGTCTGGCCGGTGATGTCCTGGCTGGCGTCTTCCGGCACCTGGCCGGCCAGATAGGCCACGCCGTTGTACACGGCCATCTCGGACAGGCGGGCGCCGACGTCGAAGCGTTGCAGACTCATGATTCAGTGATCCTTGTGGTGTTTGTGGGAAGACTTGCGGGCGGGCTTGGCGGCCGCGGCCTGGGCGCCGGCGGCCTTTTGCCCGATGCGGCTTTCTGTGCCGTTGAGCAGCTTGCGGATATTGGCCTCGTGGCGCCAGATCAGCAGCAGGCCCATCAGGCCGGCGGTCAGCACCACCGGGCCCATGCCCCAGATCAGCATCTGGTAGAAGGGGGCGAAGACCGAGGCCACGAGGGCGGCCAGGGAGGAATAGCGGGTGAAGTAGGCCACGATCAGCCAGGTGGCCAGGGTGGCCGCGCCCAGCAGCGGATTCACGGCCAGCAGCACGCCGGCCGCGGTGGCCACGCCCTTGCCGCCCTTGAAGCCGAAGAACACCGGCCAGAGATGCCCCAGGAAGGCGGCCAGGCCCACCAGGGCCGCCGTGCCCTCGCCCAGGCCGATGTCGGGGCCGAAGAGCAGGACCAGCAGCACCGGCACACAGCCCTTGAGCGCGTCGAAGACCAGGGTCAGGATGGCTGCGGCCTTATTGCCCGAGCGCAGCACATTGGTGGCGCCGGGATTGCCCGAGCCATAGCTGCGCGGGTCCGACAGACCCATCAGGCGGCTGACGATGACCGCGAAGGACAGGGAGCCGATCAGGTAGCCGGCCAGGATGGCCAGCAGCGGATAGAGGGTGTCTTGCATGGGGCGCTATTGTGGCGGCATTGGCGGGCGGCCCGGCTCGGGGCCCACCCGCGGATCACGCACATCGGACAGGCGCGGCTCAGGCCTCGCGCAAGGCGCAGTCCACGCCGCGCGCCTGCAGCAGCTCGGGCAGCCAGTGCGGCGCCAGGCTGAGCAGATAGCCGCGTCGCCCGCCATTGATCAGGATGCGCGGCAGCGCCAGGATGCTGCGCTCCACAAAGACCGGCATGTCCTTGCGGGTGCCGAAGGGCGAGGTGCCGCCCACCATATAGCCGCTGTGGCGCTGGGCCACCTCGGGCTTGCAGGGCTCCACCTTCTTGCAGGGGATCTGGCGCGCCAGCTCCTTGAGGCTGACCTGGCAGTCGCCATGCATCAGCACGATCAGGGGCTGGGCCTTCTCATCCTGCATCACCAGGGTCTTGACCACCTCATGCTCGGCCACGCCCAGCTGGCGCGAGCTCTCGGCCGTGCCGCCATGCTCCACATAGTCGTAGACATGCTCGCCGAACTCGACGCCATGCCGGCGCAGCATCTGGGTAGCGGGGGTTTCGCTGACATGCTTCTTGGACATGGGCCCATTCTCCCCCAGCCGCGGGGGCCGGCACGGTGGCGCACTTGACGGCCGTCAAGTGCCGCTCCAAGCTCGCTGGCGAGAATTCGGGCCACCCAGGGTGTGCATCCCGCACCGAGACGCGCATAGCGCCGGGGATCTCAAGGTTCTGGTCTTTTTCGATGCGCACGCTCTACTCCCAGGCCTCGCAACAGAGGCTGCGTCGGCAGGTGCTGGGCTGGCTGCTGGCCGGCAATCTGATTCTGGCCCTGCTGCTGGCGGCCAGTGCCCTGCTGTCCCTGCGCGCCAGCCGCGAGGCCTTCCGCGAGCGCGCCCAGATCGCCACCCTGAACCTGGCCGAGAGCCTGCAGGGCACCATCGCCGCCGAGATCGACCAGGTGGACATCGTGCTGCGCCAGGTGGCCCAGACCCTGCGCCGTTCCGGGGGCCCGCAAGCCCTCTCGCGCGAGGCCCTGCAGGAGCTGCTGACCCAGCAGCAGGCCCTGGTCGGGCAGATCCAGGCCCTGCGCCTGGCCGATGCCCGGGGCCAGGTGATCGCCGGCCCCGATCTGCCCGCAGGCGAGCCGGTCAGCGTGGCCGACCGCGAAGCCTTTCGCAGTGCCCGCGACGAGGCCCACAGCGGCCTCCTGCTGACCGGCCCGCTGCAGGCCCGCATCAGCCAGCAGTGGTCGCTGAGCCTGGCACGGCGGGTGGAAACGCCCGACGGCCACTTCGCCGGCATGGTCTATGCCCTGGTGCCCACGGCGCATCTGCAACGCCTGCTGGACGCCGTCAACGTGGGCGAGCAGGGAGCGGCGACCTTGCGCACCGCCGATCTGCGCCTGGTGGCCCGGCATGCGGCGGGCGATGGCAGCCGCCCCCTGCCCATTGGCGACGACAAGGTCTCCGCCGAGCTGCGCGCCCAGCTGGCCGGCGGCGCCCAGCGTGGCAGCTATATCGCCCGCACCCTGCTCGACCAGGTGGAGCGCAGCAACACCTACTACCGGGTGCGCGGCTACCCCCTGGTGGTGGTGGTGGGCCTGGGCATGCCCGAGTTCCTGGCCCCCTGGTACACCCAGAGCATGCAGCTGCTGGGCCTGGGCGTGCTGATCCTGCTGCTGGTGGCCGTGGCCTCGGCCCTGCTCTACACCGCCTGGCGCCGCCAGGCCAGCGCCGCCCAGCGCGTGCATGCCCTGCTGCACACGGCCAGCGACGGCATCCATGTGCTGGACGTGCAGGGCCGTGTGGTGGAACTCAGCGACTCCTTTGCCGAGATGCTGGGCTGCACGCCCGAGAAACTGATGGGCCGGCATGTGAGCGAGTGGGACCCTAATGTCAGCGAGGCCTCGTTGCAGCGCTGGCTGGCCGACTTCGAGGTGGGCAGCCGGCGCCGCTTCGAGGCGCGGCACCGCCATGCCGATGGCAGCCTGCACGATGTGGAGCTGCAGTGTGCGCGGGTGCGGCTGGACGGAGCCGACCTGGTGTTCTGCGCCGCCCGTGACATCAGCGAGTACAAGCGCGCCAGTGCCGAACTGCAGCAGGCCCTGCAGCGCCAGCAGGCCATGCTGGACAACGAGCTGATCGGCATCCTGATCACGCGCGAGCAGCAGATCGTCTGGACCAATGCCGCCATGCGCCGCATCCTGGCTTGCGGCGAGGAAGTGCTGGAAGGGCAGTCGCTGCGCACCCTGCACCCCGACGAGGCCAGCTTCCAGCGGGTGCTGGACGAGGCCCTGCCCGTGCTCCAGGCAGGCGGGCGCTATCGCAGCCAGCTGCGCGCCCGGCGCCGCGACGGCCAGCCCCTGTGGATCGATATGCACGGCACGCTGATGCCGGGCCAGCCGCAAGAGGCGCTCTGGCTGCTGGCCGACATCACCCTGCTCAAGGACTCGGAGCTGCGTGCCGCCCACAGCGCCCAGCATGACCCGCTGACCGGCCTGCCCAACCGCCTGCTGCTGGACGACCGCCTGCTGCAGGCCCTGAGCCGGGCCGAGCGCTCGCGCGAGAGCCTGGCCGTCTGCTATCTGGACCTGGACGGCTTCAAGGCGGTGAACGACCGCTTGGGCCATGCGGCCGGCGACCGCCTGCTGTGCGAGATGGCGCAGCGCCTGCAGGCCTGCGTGCGGGCCCAGGACACGGTGGCGCGCCTGGGCGGGGACGAGTTCGTGCTGCTGCTGCCGGCACCGGGCGAGCCGGCGGAGCTGGAAGCGGTGCTGTCCCGGGTCAGCACCGCCCTGAGCCGGCCGGTGCTGCTGGACGGCCAGAGCGCCCAGGTCTCGGCCAGCATGGGCGTGGCCCTGTACCCGCAGGACGGGCACCAGGCCGACGCCCTGCTGGCCCAGGCCGACCGGGCCATGTACCAGGCCAAGCGCCAGGGGCGCCAGCGCGTGTGCTACAGCGGTGCAGCCCTGCCCGCGCTCTGAGCGGCGGCCGTGCAGTCGCGGATCAGCAACTGCAGCAGCAGCTCGGCGCGGCTGGCATCGGTCCAGGCCGGGCTGCGCAGCAGCAGGCCGAGACGCTCGGCCGTGGGCCCCACCTCGCTCATCAGCTGCAGCTCGTAGAGACCGCGCTCGGCATCGTGGCGCAGGCGCACGTCCATGGCGCGCTGCAGGGCGTGCTGGCGCCGCAGGGCCGGCTCGCCGCGCGGGCGCTGCTCCAGCTCCAGGCGGCAGCCCGGCTGCAGGCGGTAGTGCCAGCGCTCTCCGTTGCGGCGTGCGGCGCCCGAGGCACCGGCCTGGCCGATCTCGTTGAGCGCGGCCAGGCGCTGGGCATTGCTCATCTCGAAGGGGCTGAGCAGGGGCGCATCGTCACCGGGGTAGCCCTCGCTGCAGGCCGCCAGCACCAAGGCCAGCGCCAGCAGCACAGGGCCTGCCCGGCGACCCTCAGTCCTCGCTGCTGCCACCGCCCAGTCCCAGCAGGGCCAGCAGGGACTGGAAGACGTTGTACAGGCTCAGGTATACGCCCAGGGTGGCGCTGATGTAGTTGGTCTCCAGGCCGTCGCGCACGCGCTTGAGGTCGTAGAGGATGAAGGCCGAGAAGATGCCGATGGCCAGCACCGCCAGGGTCAGCATCAAGGCGCCCGACTTCAGGAAGATGTTAGCGATGCCCGCCACCATCAGCATGATGGCGCCGATGAAGAGCCACTTGCCCATGGCGCTGAGGTCGCGCTTGATCACGCTGCTGAGCGTGGCCATGCCCAGGAAGATCAGGGCCGTGCCGCTGAAGGCGGTCATGATCAGGCCGGCGCCATTGGCCGTGCCCAGCACCACGGCCAGCAGGCGCGAGAGCATCAGGCCCATGAAGAAGGTGAAGCCCAGCAGGGCCGGCACGCCGGCGGCCGAGTTCTTGGTCTTCTCGATCAGGAACATGAAGCCGAAGCTGCCGGCCAGAAAGACCACCAGGCCTATGCCCGGGGACATGGCGCGCGAGAGGCCGGTGGCCAGGCCCAGCCAGGCGCCGGCCACGGTGGGCAGCATGGACAGGGCCAGCAGCCAGTAGGTGTTGCGCAGCACGCGGTTGCGCTCTTGCGCCGAGGGCAGCACGGTCGTGCCGTAGCTCAGGGCGCCCATAGCGGTGTCGTGAGTGTTCATGGTGTGGATGTGATCAGTGAGCCCCGCAACGGGGCGGATGGCAGATGGGACGAGGCCGCAGCATGCGGCCGCAAGGAAAAGGCGAAGAGCCGTGTGCGGTCCGCTCGGACCGCGCGGCTCAGGCCTGGGCCATGGGCGGCCGCAGCAGGCGCCGGAGCAGCGCCTCGGGGGCGGCGTGGGAGCCGGCGCGCGGCGGGCTGTGCGCCGCGGCATTCAGGGCCAGGCCCGCGGCACTGCTGGCGCAGTGGTCGGGCATATCGTCCGAGGTGTCGGCCAGCTCGGCCAGCAGCAGGCGCGCTTCGGCGCCGTCTTCCGCAGGCTCAGCGGGCGTGGCCTCGGCGGCCTGGGCCACCAGGGCAGTCGCGGTCTCGGCGGCCGGCGCGCCCGCAGCCGCCCCCCAGCCCGCCGCGGCCAGGCCGTAGGCGGGAATGAGCAGGGCAAGCAGGAGGAGGCGAAGCCAGCGGATCACGGCTCGCATTGTAAGAGCAGCGCCGCCCGGCTGCAGCGCGGGCCGGGGCTCAGGGTCCGGCGTGCTGCTGCAGCTGGGCCTGCAGCCAGCGCTGCAGCTCGGCACTGCTCATCGCACCGGACAGGCGCGCGATCTCGCGCCCGCCCAGGAAGAGGATCAGGGTGGGAATGCTGCGGATCTGGTGGGCCGCGGCGCTGCGCGGGTTCGCCTCGGTGTCCAGCTTGGCGAAGCGGATCAGGGGCTGCTGGGCCGCGGCCTGGGCGAACTGCGGCGCCATCATCTTGCAGGGGCCGCACCAGTCGGCCCAGAAATCCACCAGCACCGGCAGCTCGGTGCGGCCGATATAGCTGTCGAAACTGGCGTCGCTGAGCGCCACCGGGGCGGCCGGCATCAGCTCACGGCCGCAGCGGCCGCAGACCGGCTGCTCCCGCAAACGGTCTTCCGGCACGCGGTTGGTGGCCAGGCAATGGGGGCAGGCAATGTGCATGGGCGGTCTCTCCGGAGTTTTCGCAACTCATCAGGGGGCGGCGGCGCCGATTGCAAGGGCCGCGGCCGTCTCCCCGCGGCATCACTGCGCCGGATCGCGGATTTCCCAGCGGATGCGGTCGATCTCGGCCAGCAGCTCGGCCGAGAGCGGCGTGCCCCAGGCGTCGATGTTCTGGTCCAGCTGCTCGAGGGTGGTCACGCCGATGATGGTGCTGGCCGTCTGCCAGCGGCTGTAGCACCAGGCCAGGGCCAGGGTGGCCGGGGCCAGACCATGCTCACGCGCCAGGGCGTTGTAGCGCCGCGCGGCGGCCAGGGTCTCGGGCCGGGCCCAGCGCTGCTTCTTCATGCCCTCGAACAGGGCCAGGCGGCCGGGGCGGGCCGGGTCGTCCAGGCCCTGGGCGTCGTACTTGCCCGTCAGGCTGCCAAAGCCCAGGGGCGAGTAGGCCAGCAGCCCCACCTCGTGCAGATCCAGCGCCTCGTCCAGCCCGTTCTCCAGCACCCGGTTCACCAGGGCATAGGGGTTCTGCACGCTGGCGATGCGCGGCAGGCCCAGGCGCTCGGCCTGGTGCACGAACTCGCACACGCCATAGGCCGTCTCGTTGGACAGGCCGATCTCGCGCACCTTGCCGGCGCGCACCAGGCGGTCCAGGGCCTCCAGCTGCTCGCTCACCGCCGCCACCGGGCGCTTGCGCGCCGGTTCGTAGTAGAGGCCGCCGAACATGGGCACATGGCGCAGCGGCCAGTGGATCTGGTACAGATCGATGGTCTCGATCTGCAGGCGGCGCAGGCTGTCCTCGCAGGCGGCCACGATGTCGGCAGCGCGCAGATCCAGGGAACCCTGGCGTATCCAGTCATAGCCGCGCGAGGGGCCGCTGACCTTGGTGGCAATCACCAGGCGCTCGCGCAGGCCCGGCCTGGCCTTGAGCCAGCGGCCGATCAGGCGCTCGGTGTCGTTGAAGGTCTCGGCACGGGCCGGCACCGGGTACATCTCGGCCGTGTCGATGAAGTTGATGCCGCGGGCCACCGCATGGTCCAGGATGGCCTGGCTGCCGGCCTCGTCCACCTGCTCGCCGAAGGTCATGGTGCCCAGGCAGATGCGGCTGACATTCAGGGACGAGCGTCCCAGGCGGGTGTGTTCCATGGCAGGGGGCGGCGCGGCGCCGGCAGAGTCGATCAAGCCCGGCAGTGTGCCGTATGCGGGCCGACTTGGCCGGGCCTCGGTGCGCTTGCCGGTTTACAACGATTTTTTATTGTTTTACAGTAATTTTCATGCGACAACACCAAGAAGCACAAAATGCCAGGGCGCGTCTGGCCCGACTCGCCCGCTGGGTGCGCCTGATCAGCGCCCTGATGGCCGTGCTGGTGTTGACCGTGCCGCCCCTGTTCTGGGCGCAGCCCGACTGGGTGGCCGAGGTGGCCCGGCGCGACTGGGCGCTGGGCACGGTGCAGCTGGACCCCATGGCCCGGCTGGGCGGCTTGCTGGCCGGCCTGCCCGCCAGCGCCATGAGCTTGTGGGCGCTGTGGCAGGTCTGGCAGCTCTTCGGCTGCTTCGGCCGCGGCGAGCTGCTGAGCCTGCGACCGGCCCGCCATCTGGGCCGCCTGGGATGGGCCCTGCTGATGCTGATGGCCCTGCTGCCCCTGAGCGACACCCTGGTGCGCCTGGCCCTGACCCTGGGCAATCCCGCCGGCCAGCGCCAGCTGGTGCTGGGCCTGAGCACCTACCACCTGCTGTGCCTGCTGACCGGCCTGGTGATGCTGGCCCTGTCGCGGGTGATGCGCGAGGCGGCCCGGGTGGCGGACGAGAACGCCGCCTTCGTCTGAGGGCCGGCCCCGCATGCCCATCGTCGTCACCCTGGACCTGATGCTGGCCAAGCGCAAGATGCGCTCGCGCGAGCTGGCCGAGCGCATCGGGATCACCGAGGCCAATCTCTCCCTGCTCAAGTCCGGCAAGGTGCGCGGCGTGCGCTTCGACACCCTGGCCCGCATCTGCGAGGTGCTGGACTGCCAGCCCGGCGATCTGCTGGGCTACGAGCCCGGGCCCGAAGCGCCCGGTGGCGCCGAGGAGGCCTGATGCGGATATCGGGCCCCAGGGTCAGCCGCCGCCTCCTGCTGATGCTGGTGGTGCTGGGCCTGCACCTGGCCTTGCTGAGCCTGCTGCAGCGCGCTGGCGGCGGTCTCTCGGCGCCCACCCGCGCGGCGCCGGATGCGCAGACGCAGCGCCTGAGCATTCCGCTGCGCCTGCTGCCCTTGCCCGCGGTGCGCGAGCCCCGCGCGCCCCGCCCCGCCGCGGCGCCTCCGCGGGCCGCGAGCCCGGCAGCACGCCCCAGCCTCAGCCCCAGCCCCAAGCCCGCCGCCCCCACGGCCCAGGCCGCACCGGTCCTGGCCGAGGCCACGCCACCGCAGGCCGAGCCGCCCGCCAGCGCCCCCCTGCCCCGCCTGCTGGACAGCGAGGCCACGCGCCGCGCCCTGCGCCAGTCCGCCCTCGAAACGCCGACGGGTCCGCCACAAGCCCTGGCCGAGAACTCGCAGCAGCACCTGGAACGCGGCATGAAAGGCAGCGCGCATGGCGACTGCCTCAAGAGCGAATTCCTGGGGGGCGGCATGGGTCTGCTCAGCGCCCCCTTCTGGCTGCTGGCCGAGGCCCGCGGCAAATGCAGCCGCTAGGCCCCCAGCGCTGCCCCACCCGTTCTTCAACCCTTCTCAAGAAGCCCCCGAATGAAGCGAGCCCTCCACACCCTGCCCCGCCTGCTCCTGGCCCTGGGCGCCTTGCCCCTGGCCACGGTCCAGGCGGCCGAAGAACCCGTGCAGCAGCTCGAGAGCGTGCAGGTGGAGATGGTCAAGGACCCGGCGGCCATGCCCTATGCCCGCATGAACGAGGTGCTGCGCCAGATCGAGACCCATGGCCAGGGCCTGTTCGCGCTGCGCTTCAAGCTCACGCGCAAGGATGGCAAGCCCGTGGACAAGGCCAAGCTCGCCCTGGTGCAGGACGAGGACTACCGCGCCATCACGCGTGACGAGCAGGGCTGGTTCCAGCTGCCCACCCTGCCGCCGGAGCAGGCCAAGACGGCCGAGCTGGCCAGCAATCTGCCCAAGGGCCAGGTGGCCTTGGAAGGTCGCATCCTGCTGACCACGCCGGCGGAGCGACTGACCCTGGGCGAGGTGCGCCGCATCGTGGCCACGGGCCGGCGACTGCGCAGCGAGATGCTGCCCTGGTATCTGCGCTGGATGTTCCCGCAGGTCGAGGGTGTGCGCGTCTGCAGCGCCCAGCCGGCCTGGGAGCTGCAGTGGCGCGAGGCCGGCCAGCTGATGGCCTTGCCCCTGGCCGAGGAAGCCGGCGAGCGCGACCCCGATCAGGCCAAAAGCGTGCCGGCCGCCGAGCGACGCCGCTGCACCACCCTGCGCGGCGACGAACCCTGGCCGGATGCGGCCCGGCTGGAAGCCGCGCGCGACGCCAGCCTGAGCGTGCGCATGCTCAGCCCGCGCTGAGCGGCCACAGGGATCTCCTCAGGGCTTGCCGCCGCCGGGCGGCAGGGGCACGCCGGGCAGCCAGCGCTGGTGGATGACGGCAAAGCTGCCATCGCGCTTCATCTCGTCCAGGGTCTGCTGCCAGAGCTGGACCAGACCAGCCGGCGTGCCTTGGGAGAAGGCGATGTAGAGCAGGGCTTCGGAGATCTTGACGATGGGCTCGGGCGGGTCCGAGACCATGCCCGCCAGGCGCATGGTCTCGGCCACCGTGCTCTCGTCCATGGCGATCACGACGCTGCGGTTGGCCAGCAGCATGCGCATCGCATCCACCGGCGCCGAGACCGGCACCAGATTGCTGAAACCGCGCGAGCGCAGGTCCTGGTGGATGTACCACTCCCGCGGCACCAGAATGCCCTGCACCTTGCGCGCATCCTCCAGGCTGCGAATGCCGGTCTGCTCGCCGCGCCGGCCATAGAGATGGGCCCGCGTGGCGCTGATGGGCCCCACCCACTGGAACAGGGCCTCGCGCTCCGCGGTGCGCGCCGTGACGAAGAGGCCCACCAGAGGCTCGGTCTGTGCCGCCCGATAGCCGCGCGCCCAGGGCACGACCTCGATGGGCACGGCCGTGCCCAGCCGGCGCTGGATCTCCATCACCATCTCCACGGAGAGCCCGGCCGGTCGCCCCTTGACCGTGTAGTTGTAGGGCGCGTATTCCTCGGTGTAGAGCCGCAGCTCGGCCGCCTGGCTCACACCGCAGCAAGCGGCCAGCACGGCGACCAGCAGGCCGCAGCGCCAAGGCAAAGTCTTCAGGACGCGCATGGCACGCCTCCGCATCGAGCGTGGCCGATCCGGCTTGCTTGCACCGTCTTGTGTTCGGCCGGGCGGCTCCCTGGCCGCTCGATATTAGCGCTGCCCGGCCCGTTCACGCTCCAGCTCGCGCAGCACGCGGCGCTGCAGCTTGCCCGTGGTGGTCATGGGCAGGGCCTCGATGAACTCGATCTCCTTGGGATATTCATAGGGCGCGAGCCGGCCTTTCACGTGCGACTGCAGCTCGGCCACCAGGGCCGGCGTGCCCGCCTGGCCGGGCGCCAGCACGATGAAGGCCTTCACCAGGGCGCCGCGCTCGGCATCGGGCTTGGGCACCACGGCCGCATTGGCCACGGCCGGATGCTTGACCAGGCAGTTCTCGATCTCGCTGGGGCCGATGCGATAGCCCGCGGCCTTGAACACATCGTCGCTGCGGCCCTGGTACCAGAGATAGCCGTCCGCGTCCTGCACCGCCATATCGCCGGTGCGGCACCAGCTGTCCGCCGGGTCGCCGCTGAACTTGGCGCGGGTGGCGTCCTCGTTGTGCCAGTAGCCCAGGAAGAAGACGGGGTCGAGCTCGCCATGCACATCGCGCCGGTGCACCGCCACATCGCCCACCACGCCCGGGGGGCAGGGCTGGCCCTCTTCGTCGATCACCGCCACGCGGTGGCCGGGGTAGGCGCGGCCCATGCTGCCCGGCCGTGCCGGCCACAGGCGTGCGCAATTGCCCACCACATAGTTGATCTCGGTCTGGCCGAACATCTCGTTGACCGTCACGCCCAGCTGCTGCTCGCAGTAGGCAAAGACCGCGTCGCCCACCGCCTCGCCCGCGCTCATGATGGCTTCAAGCCGCAGGCCGGCATAGCGCTCGCGCGGCCGCGGCACCGCCTTCATCATGGCCTTGAGCGCGGTGGGGAAGAGAAAGGTGTGCGAGACCCCGTGCCGACTCATCAGCTCGAAGGCCTTCTCGGGCCCGAAGCGCCCTTGATAGGCCAGGATGGGCCGGCCGAAGAAGAGCGTGGGCAGCAGCGCATCCATCAGGCCCCCGGTCCAGGCCCAGTCGGCCGGGCTCCAGAACAGGGCTTGCGAAGGCCGCGCTGGATCGGAAGGGTCAAAGCCAAACCAGTTCTGGCTGGCCACAAAGCCGCTGAGATTGCCGATCAGGGCCCGCTGCGGAATCAGCGCGCCCTTGGGCGGGCCCGTGGTGCCACTGGTGTAGATCAGCACCGCAGCCTCCTCGGCCTTCATGCGCTCGGCCGTGAAGCGGGCGTCTTCGGCCTGCAGGGCATTCATCCAGCCGATCTCGTCCGCCCCGGGCGGGCACTCCCCCACCACCAGCAGATGCTGCAGGGCCGGGCAGCGCGGGCGCACGCTGCGCAGGGCCGGCAGGGCCGCGCATTCCACCAGGGCCAGCACCGCGCCGCTGTCCTGCAGGCGGTACTCCAGGGCCTCGGGGCCGAAGAGCATGGACAGGGGCACGGCCACGCCGCCCAGCTGGTTGATCGCGATATGCGCCACCGCGGTCTCGAAGCGCTGGGGCAGCACCAGGGCCACCCGGTCACCGCGCTTCACGCCCAGGCGCCTCAGGGCATTGGAGAGCCGGTTGGCCGCACGCTGCAGCTGGCCATAGCTGTACTGCGCGCGGCAGCCGCTATCGCTCTCGAACAGGATGGCCGTGGCCTCGGGCGTCTCGCGGGCCCAGCGCCCGCAGCAGGCCTCGGCCCAGCTGAAGTATTCCGGCACCTGCCAGCGGAACGCGGCATGCAGGGACCGATAAGCATCACTCTTTTGTTCTGCGGCCACAGGGCCTCCTCAAGGCTCCCGACGAAGGGCCGAGGGTAGCGAGGGCCGGCGGCGCTGGCGCTATCGCTTACCCTAGCGCCATGAGCGATAAGGAATTCTGTCTTTTTCACAACCCCCGCTGCTCCAAGTCGCGCGAGGCCCTGGCCCTGCTGCAGGAGCGCGGCCTGAGCCCTCAGGTGCGGGAGTATCTGAAGACGCCGCCCAGCCTGGCCGAGCTGCAACAGCTGTGCGTGCGCCTGGCACTGCCGGCGCGCGAGCTGCTGCGCAGCGGCGAGGAGGAATACGCGCGGCTGAATCTGGCACGCGCCGAGCTGAGCGAGGACGACCTGCTGCAGGCGATTGCCCAGCATCCGCGTCTGCTGCAGCGCCCCATCCTGGTCCGCGGTGACCGCGCCCTGATCGCCCGGCCTCCCGAGCGGGTGCTGGAGCTGCTCTGAGCGCCCTGGCGCGCCCGGCCCTCAGAACCAGTACCAGACGCTCAGCAGCCAGCGCGGCAGGCGCAGCGCGGGGGCGGGTTGATAGGTCTGGCGGTAGGCGGACGGGTGGTGCATGATCGGGCCTCGCTCGGTGGATTGAATACTGTATATGAATACAGCATATCCAGCTTCCGCCCGCTTGCCAAGCGCCGCGTCGCATGGCGCCGACAGGGCGCCCCATCACACCAAGGCTCCGCCGGCTCCCGCAGGGGTCAGGTCTTGAGCTGACTTTTCTCCCGCCGCCTCTCCATGGATTCCACGCTTGCCCTGGTCGCCGTCGGCGCCATCGCCGCCGGCTTTGTGCAGGGCCTGTCGGGCTTCGGTTTCGGCATGACCGCGATGTCCTTCTGGGCCTGGTCGCTGGATCCCCGCCTGGCCGCCGCGCTGGCGGTGTTCGGCGCACTGAGCGGCCAGATCATCGCGGCGCTGACGGTGCGGCGCGGCTTCAGCTGGCGGGCCCTGGCGCCCTTTCTGGCCGGCGGGCTCGCGGGCGTTCCGCTGGGCGTGAAAATACTGCCGCACCTCGACCTGGCGATGTTCCAGCTGGGCCTGGGTCTGCTGCTGGCCCTCTGGTGCCCCCTGATGCTGGCGGCGGGGCGCCTGCCGCGCATCCGCCACGGCGGCCGCCTGGCCGACGCGGTGGCCGGCGCCTGCGGCGGCCTGATGGGCGGGCTGGGCGGCTTCACCGGCGTCATCCCGACCCTGTGGTGCACCCTGCGCGGCTGGCCCAAGGACGAGCAGCGCGCCGTGATCCAGAACTTCAATCTCGCGGCCCTGAGCGTCACCATGGCCCTCTATCTGGCCCAGGGCCTGCTCACCCGCGCCATGCTGCCCCAGCTCGCCATCGTCGGCGCGGCCATGCTGTTGCCTGCCCTGCTGGGCGCGCGGCTTTATCACGGCATCTCGGAGGCGCGCTTTCGCCAGATCGTGCTGGGCCTGCTGACCCTCTCGGGCCTGGCCCTGCTGGCGCGCTCGCTCCCGCCGCTGCTGGCGCGCTTCTGATCGAAGCGGCAGGATGGAGGCCGGCAGCACCAACCCGACCCGCCCTCGCCAAATACTGTATTTATAATCAGTATTCATTTCGATCCGCTTGCTCCCATGTCGGCACCTCCACTGACCCGCTTTCATCGTGCGCGCCTGCTGCAGATCTGGCGCTCGGCCGGCTGGCCCTGCAAGGATGGGCTCGAGATCGATCTGCTGGCCGCCGGCCTGCTGCGCCAGCAGGCCGACGAGGCCGGCCGCGAGACGCTCAAGCTCACCGAGGCCGGCATCGAGCTGCTGGCCGAATCGCGCCAGCGCGGCCTGCGCTCGGCCAGCGCGCATGACCGCCTGGCCCAGCGCTTTGCCACCCATCTGATGGACATGGGCCGCATCGTCTGGCGCGAGCTCTCGCTGCGCGCCCAGGTCGAGGACGAAGAGCCCGCCGAGGCCCCGCCCCCACCGCCCGCGTCACCAGACTCCGCGCTGTGGCAGGACGAGGCGCCGCCGCCGGCCGCGGTGAAGCGCGTCTGGCGCATGGCCCGGCCCGATCTGTTCTCGGTGCGCAATACCTCGGTGGAAAGCTATCTGCAGCCCATGGTGCACGAGATCAAGTTCAGCCGCGCCGACCTGCTCTCGGACCTGCGCCATGCGGCCAAGCGCCAGGCCTACCAGTGGCTGTGCAGCGAGGTCTATTACGTCTTCCCGGCCGGCGTGGCCAAGCCCAACGAGATCCCGGTGCAGTTCGGCGTCTGGGTGCTGCACGGCGATCTGGACGAGGGGCAGTTCGAGCTGCTGCGCCCCGCGCGCCACCAGCCCTGCAAGCTGCCCTTCGCGGTCTGGCTGGCCCTGGCCAAGGCCACGCCGCTGCAGGCCGAGCGCGATCCGGCCCAGACGCCGCTGGGCGCGCTGGCCGATGAGGACCAGCCGCCCGCGCAGCTGTCCTGAGCGCCATGCCCGCAGCCTACACGGTGGCCGTGCGCGAGCTGTGCGAGTTCACGGCCAAGAGCGGTGACCTGGACCTGCGCTTCACGCCCGCCCCCACGGCCCAGGAAGGCATGGCCGGCCATGCTGCCGTGGCCCAGGGCCGCGGCGCCGGCTACCAGACCGAGCTGAGCCTGGCCGGTGAGTACCAGGGCCCCGACTGCGTGCTGCGCGTGCGCGGCCGCGCCGACGGCTACCGGCCGCAGCAGCGGCGGCTGGAAGAGATCAAGACCTTCAAGGGCAGCCTCGAATCCCAGCCCGCCTCGCACCGCGCGCTGCACTGGGCCCAGCTCAGGATCTATGGCTGGCTGCTGTGCCAGCAGGAGTCGCTGGACGAGCTGGAGCTGGCCCTGGTCTATTACGACATCGGCAAGCAGCGCGAGACCGTGTTCACCGAGCGCCTGGGCGCCGTGCAGCTGCAGGCCTTCTTCGAGCAGCACTGCCACGCCTTTCTGGCCTGGGCCGGACTGCAGCTGGCCCACCGCGCGGCACGCGATGCGGTGCTGGCCGGCCTGAGCTTTCCCTTCGGCGAGTTCCGCGCCGGCCAGCGGGCTCTGGCCGAGGGTGTGTTCAAGACCGCGCGTGCCGGCCGCTGTCTGCTGGCCCAGGCGCCCACCGGCATCGGCAAGACCCTGGGCACCCTCTTCCCCCTGCTCAAAGCGGCCCCCGGCGGCCCGCTGGACAAGCTCTTCTTCCTGGCCGCCAAGACCTCGGGCCGGCAGCTGGCGCTGGACGCGCTGGCCAGGCTGCCCGCCCAGCCGCTGCGCGTGCTGGAGCTGGTGGCGCGCGACAAGGCCTGCGAGCACCCCGACAAGGCCTGCCATGGCGAGTCCTGCCCGCTGGCGGCCGGCTTCTATGACCGGCTGCCGGCCGCGCGCGCCGCGGCCTGCGCACAAGACCTGGCCCTCAACCAGGCACAAGTGCGCGAGATCGCGCGCCAGCACCAGGTCTGCCCCTACTACCTGAGCCAGGAGCTGGTGCGCTGGGCCGATGTGGTGGTGGGCGACTACAACTACTATTTCGACCTCAGCGCCCTGCTGCACGGTCTGAGCCAGGCCAATGGCTGGCGCATCGGCCTGCTGGTCGACGAGGCCCACAATCTGGTGGAGCGCGGCCGCAAGATGTACACGGCCGAGCTGCTGGGCGAGAGCCTGGAGGCCGCGCGCCGCGGCCCCGCCGCCCTCGCCCATGCGCCGGTCAAGAAGGCGCTGGACAAGCTGCGCCGCGCCTGGAGTGCGCTGGACAAGGCCGATGCGCAGGCGCGACCCTACCGCGTCTTCGAGGCCTTTCCCGAGGCCCTGCTGCAGGCCCTGCAGCAATGCGGCAGCGCACTCACCGAGCACTTCACCGAGCACCCCGCGGAGCCGGACCCGGCCCTGCAGGCCTTCTACTTCGAGGCCCAGCACATGGTGCGCCTGGCCGAGCTGTTCGACAGCCACTCCATCGTCGACGCCACCCGCCCCGAGCCGCGCGGCCGCATGAAGCCGGGCCTGTCCACGCTCACCCTGCGCAATCTGGTGCCGGCCCCCTTCCTGCGGCCGCGGCTGCAGGCGGCGCACACCAGCACCTTGTTCTCGGCCACCCTGCAGCCCATGGACTACTACGCCAATCTGCTGGGCCTGCCCGAGGATTGCCTGCGCCTGGAGGTGGACTCGCCCTTTGCGGCCGCCCAGCTGCAGGTGCAGATCGCCGGCCGCATCTCCACCCGCTACGCGGACCGCCAAGCCTCGCTGGCGCCCATCGTGGCCCTGATGGCCGCGCAGTACACCCGGCAACCGGGCAACTATCTGGCCTTCTTCAGCAGCTACGAGTATCTGCAGCAGGCCTTCGAGCTGCTGCTGCGCGAGCACCCGGAAATGCCCTGCTGGGCCCAGTCGCGCCGCATGGGCGAGGGCGAGCAGCGCGAGTTCCTGGCCCGCTTCTCGGACAGCAGCCAGGGCATAGCCTTCGCGGTGCTGGGCGGCGCCTTCTCCGAGGGCATAGACCTGCCGGGTCGGCGCCTGATCGGCGCCTTCGTCGCCACCCTGGGCCTGCCCCAGATCAACCCGGTCAACGAGCAGATCCGCGCGCGCATGCAGCAGCTCTTCGGCGCCGGCTATGACTACACCTACCTCTACCCCGGCCTGCAGAAAGTGGTGCAGGCCGCCGGCCGCGTGATCCGCACGGTCAGCGACCAGGGTGTGGTGCACCTGATCGACGACCGCTATGCGCGGCGCGAGGTGCAGGCCCTGCTGCCGCGCTGGTGGACGCTACAGGCCGGCTCTTGATCGCTCTGCGCACAACAGACTAGGGGCTGGCACGGGCTGCGATGGCCCGAATCACCGGCCTAAACTCGACCGACCTGCTGACGGCTCGCAGCTCGCGACCCGCGCCCAACTCGGAGACAAGCGATGAAGTTCCTGTGTTCCGCGCGCCTGCGCCCCACTCTTTTGCTGAGCGCGGCGCTGCTGGCCTGCAGCCCGGCCGCCTTCCTGCCCGTGGCCCAGGCCGCCTCGGTGGCCCCGGCCGCGGCCGAGAACGGCATGGTGGTCACGGCCCAGCATCTGGCCACCCGGGTCGGCGTGCAGGTGCTCAAGGACGGCGGCAATGCCGTGGACGCCGCGGTGGCCGTGGGCTATGCGCTGGCCGTGGTCTACCCGGCCGCCGGCAATCTGGGCGGCGGCGGCTTCATGACCGTGCAGCTGGCCGACGGCCGCAAGACCTTTCTGGACTTCCGGGAGAAGGCGCCCCTGGCCGCCACCGCGAACATGTACCTCGACAAGGAGGGCAATGTGGTCAAGGGCCTGAGCACCCGCGGCCATCTGGCCGTCGGCGTGCCGGGCAGCGTCTCGGGCCTGGAGCTGGCGCGCGAAAAGTACGGCACGATGAAGCGCGCCACCCTGCTGGCCCCGGCCATCGCGCTGGCCGACAAGGGCTTCGCCCTGGACCAGGGCGATATCGACATGCTGCGCACCGCCACCGAGGACTTCCGCAAGGACCCCGCCTCGGCCGCCATCTTCCTGAAGAAGGACGGCGCGCCCTTCGAGGTGGGCGACACCCTGGTGCAGAAAGACCTGGCACGCACGCTCAAGGCCATCAGCGAGCAGGGCACGGCCGGCTTCTACAAGGGCCGCGTGGCCGCGGCCCTGGTCAAGAGCAGCCAGCAGGGCGGCGGCATCATCACCCAGGCCGATCTGGACCAGTACGGCACGCGCGAGATGGCGCCGGTGGAATGCGATTACCGCGGCTACCGGGTGGTCTCGGCCCCGCCGCCCAGCTCCGGCGGCGTGATCATCTGCGAGATGCTCAACATCCTGGAGGGTTACCCGCTCAAGGACTGGGGCTTCCGCTCGGCCCAGGCCGTGCATCACCAGATCGAGGCCATGCGCCACGCCTATGTGGACCGCAACAGCTATCTGGGCGACCCCGACTTCGTCAAGAACCCCATCGCCCGCCTGACCGATAAGGCCTATGCCACCCAGATCCGCGCCGTGATCGCGCCAGACAAGGCCGGCGTCTCCCAGGCCATCAAGCCCGGCGTGGCCCCGCACGAGGGCAGCAACACCACGCACTACTCCATCGCCGACCGCTGGGGCAATGCGGTCTCGGTGACCTACACGCTGAACGACTGGTTCGGCGCCAAGGTCACGGCCGCCGACACCGGCGTGCTGCTGAACAACGAGATGGACGACTTCACCGTCAAGATCGGCGTGCCCAATATCTACGGCCTGGTGCAGGGCGAGGCCAATGCCATCGCCCCGGGCAAGCGCCCGCTCTCGTCCATGAGCCCCACCATCGTCAGCAAGGACGGCCAGCCGGTGATGGTGGTGGGCACGCCCGGCGGCAGCCGCATCATCACCGCGGTGCTGCACACCATCCTGAACGTGGTGGACTACGGCATGAATGTGCAGGAGGCGGTGGACGCGCCGCGCTTCCACCAGCAGTGGCTGCCCGAGGCCACCAATGTGGAGCGCTTCGCCCTCTCGCCCGATACCGCCCGCATGCTGGAGGCCATGGGCCACAAGCTGGGCGCGCCCCAGCCCGCCAACCACATGGCCGCCATCCTGATCGGCGCGCCCAGCCTGGGCGGCAAGCCCGTGGGCAAGAACCGCTTCTACGGCGCCAATGACCCGCGCCGCAACAGCGGCCTGGCCCTGGGCTACTGAGCCTGGGGGCGGGTCCGGGCTTCGGCCTGGGCCCGCGCCAGCGCCCCCAGCAGGGCGATGCCGCGGCGGCGCACGGCGTCCAGAGGATGGGCGGCCGTGAGCCGCAGGCAGCGGTCAAACTCTCGGCCCAGGCCGAACACCGGCCCGGGCACAAAGGTATAGCCCTGGGCCCGCGCCGCCTCCAGCAGGGTGCAGGCGTCCAGGCCCGGCGGCAGTGCGATCCACAGCGCGTGGCCGCCCTCGCCGGTCCAGACCTGCGTGCCCTCGGGAAAGGCGGTGCGCACCGCCTCGGCATGCAGGCTCACCTGCTCGGCCAGGCGCTCGCGCAGGCGCCGCAGATGGCGCGCATAAGCCTCCGAGCCCAGAAACTCGCCCAGCACCTGCTCGGTCAGCTGCGGCAGCAGATCGCCCTGCACCGTGCGCGCCGCACGCAGCTGCAGGCGGTAGCGCCCGCTGGCCACATAGCCCAGATTGCAGCCCAGGCCGGTGATGCAGGCGAAGCCGCTGTAGTACAGCACCCAGTCCTCGCGGTCGAAGGCCTTGAGTGGCGGCTTGCGCTGCGGCGCGCGCGTGAGCTCGCCCAGCATGTCGCACTCGATCAGGGGCAGGCGATGCCGCGCCAGCAGGGCCGTGATGGCCCGCATGGCCGATTCACTCATCGCGCCCACCGCGGCCGGGTGGCCGTGCGACTCCACGATGCAGGCGGCCAGCGGGCCCTGGGCCAGGGCTGCCTCCAGGGCCGGCAGCGAGAGACCACCGGAGGCCGCGGCCGGAATCTCCACCGGCTGCAGCCCCAGGCTGATCAGCAGCTCCAGCGTGCGCAGCGGCGCCGGGCTGGCGATGGCAATCCGCTCGCCCTGGCGCACCAGCAGGCGCAGGCAGAGCTGCAAGGCCTCGGCCTCACCCTGGCAGACCACGATGTCCTCGGCCGCCACCCCGCAGCCCGCGCGCGCCAGCTGGCGGGCCAGCTGCTCGCGCAAGGCCTCGCCGCCAAAGACCGTGCCCATGGCCAGCAGGGCCGGGTCTTGCCCCAGCCGGCGCAGCATCAGGCGCTTGAGTGCGGCCACCGGCAGCCAGCCCGGCGAGAGCGCCAGATGGCCCAGAGACACGCAGTCCGGCTGGGTGGCAGCCAGGTCGATCAGGCGCTGGCGGCGCGCCTCCAGGGCCAGCGCCGCGCCGGGCACCACGCGGGAGGCCGAGGCCAGGCCCCGGGCGAAAAAGCCCTGGCGCGGCCGCGCCTGCACCAGGCCCTCGTCCTCCAGCAGCTGCAGGGCATGGGTGACGGTGGCCAGGCTGGCCCCCTGCTCCCGGCAGAGCTGACGCACCGAGGGCAGGCGGCTGCCCGCCGGATAGCGCCCCGCGCGCAGATCGGCCGCCAGCACGGCGGCCAGCTGGCGGTATCGGTGTGAAGCGTCGGCAAGACTCAAGGCGGGACTCGATGCGAGTGAGTGCGGGGCTGCGCACGATAACCGCAAGTCGCTCGCCTGCATCGATACAGACCGGCGGCCAGGCTGCGCTACAGCCGCCCGTCTGTAGCGCTGAGCCCGTGCAGCGCTGTGGCTGTGCCGCCGCCCCCAGCCTGCCTAGAGTGCGGCCGCATCCAAGCCACCGGGAACTCCACCATGTTTGCCCTGCCCATGAGCTGGCACCGCCAGCCCGCGCCCCTGCGCCGCCTGTTGATCAGCGAGACCTTCGGCCTGCTCGCCGCCAGCACCGCCCAGCTGAGCCTGGCCTGGTGGGTGGGGCGCAGCGGCGGCGCGGGCGACCTCAGCCGCTACGCCATGCTGCTCGCCCTGGGCTCCCTGCTGGCCCTGCCCCTGCTCTCGCCCCTGGGCGACCGCTGCGCCAAGCGGCGTCTGGTCCGCCTGGCCGCCCTGGTCCTGCTGGCCGAAGCCGCCGCCCTGGCACTGCTGGCCCAGCTGGGGCACTACCAGCTGGGGCTGCTGTGCGGGCTGGGCCTGCTGGGCGCCCTCGCCAGTGCGGTGCTGCTGCCGGTGCAGACCAGCCTGCTGGCCGAGCTGGTGCCGGCCCCGCAGCTGCCCGAGGCCCTGCGCCTGCGCCGCGCCGCCCAGGCCCTGGGCAGCCTGCTGGGGCCGGGTCTTGCCGGCATGGCCCTGGCCCTGGGGGATGTGCGCCTGGCCCTGGGCCTGGGCCTGCTGCTCGCGGCCCTGAGCGCCGGCGCAGCCTGGCGCCTGGGGACGGAGGCCTCGGAGCCCGCCAGACCCGCGCCGACCAGCGGCTGGTGGCAGGACCTGGGCGCGGGCCTGCGCGCCAAATGGGGCGTGCCCCTGGATCGCTGGTGGACGCTGGCCGGCGCGCTCATGATGGTCTTCCTGCTGCCCGCCATCGGCCTGCTGCTGCCGCTGCGTGTGCAGTCCCTGGGTCTGGCGGCCGGCTGGTTCGGCGCCTGCAGCGCGGCCCTGTCCCTGGGCCTGCTGGCGGGTGTGCTGGGCCTGGCTGGGCGGCTGATCGCTCGTGTGGGCCGGGCACGCGCCATCGCCCTGGCCCTGCCGGCCTGCGCGCTGGGCATGGCCCTGCTGGGCCTGTGCCCCTGGGGGCCGGGGCTGGCGGGGGCCTGCGGCCTGATCGGCCTGGGCATGTCGGTCACGCAGATGGTGGGCCAGAGCCATCGCCTGCTGGCGATTCCCGAGGCCTTCAGGGCGCGCATGAGCGCCGCCCAGCTCTGCGTGGCCCACGGCGCCGGCCTGGCGGCGCCGGCCCTGGCCGGGGCCTTGCTGAAGCTGGGCAGCGTGGACCAGGTCTACGGCTGGCTGTGCCTGGGTTTTGTGGCCAGCAGCCTGCTGCTGCTGGCCGTGCCCGGCCTGGGGCCTTTTCTGCGTCTGGACCATGAGAGCGTGCGGGGCTGGTACGCACGCCAGCACCCCGAAGCTTTCGGCCTGCCCCGCGAGCGGGGCCCTATCATGGGCCGATGAGCCCTGCCCTGCGCCCCCCGCCGGATGCGGCCGAACGCCGCGCCCTCCATGCCGAGCTGCATGCGCGCCCCGCGCCGCGCATCCGCCTGCCGGCCTTGCTGATCTATGTGGCCGTGCGCCATGAGCGGCATCGCCTGGAGGACGAGCTGGCCCATCTGCTGGCCCTGCCCGGCTCGGCGGCCCAGGCCCTGAGCCTGGCTGATCTGGGCGCGCAGTTCCTGCGGCGGCGCCTGGTGCTGCCCGATCTGGTGGGGCATCTGCGCTGGGAGCGCCACAGCGAATACACCCGCTACACCCTCACCCTGCCCCTGCCCGCCCCCGGCGAGCCGGACGGGGCCGAGCCCGCCCTGCCCCAGGCCCTGTGCGACTGGGTGGCCGCCATCCCGGGCCAGACCCTGGTGGCCCTGCAGCTCGTCATGCAGGCCCTGCCCGCGCCGCTGGAGGCCAGCCCCGAGCAGCCGGGCGCGCCCGCCGCGGCCCAGGCCCTGGCGCAACGCTGGCTCGGCCCCGGGCCGCTGATGGGCTCGCGCCTGGGCAGCAGCGGCCACTCCCTGATCTACAGCGATCTGTGCCTGCGCGAGAACGGCTTCGAGCGCCTGCTGCTGCTCAGCGACGCCAGCCACCACGAGCTGCGCCAGGGCCGCGCGGCCCAGCGCCTGCCGGAGTTCCAGACCTACCGCAGCCTGGCCCTGCTGGGCCTGCCGGTGGCCAAGCAGCTGGGGCCCGAGCTCTCGGCCTGCGAGCGCGAGCTGGCCCAGCTCACCGAGGCCCTGCAGCGCGATCCCCAGGGCGAGCAGCAACAGCAGCTGGACACCCTGATCGCCCTGGCCGCGCGGGTGGAGCATATGACGGCCCAGCACGGCTACCGCTTCGCGGCCACCCAGGCCTATTACGGCATCGTGCAGCAGCGCCTGGAGGAGCTGGGCGAAAGCTCGCTGCAGGGCGCCCAGACCCTGGGCGGCTTCACCCTGCGCCGCCTGGTGCCGGCCATGGCCACGGTGCAGTCCACCGCGGCGCGGCTGGAGTCGCTCTCGCAGCGCATCGAGCGCTGCAGCGCCCTGCTGCGCACCAGGGTGGAGATTGCGGCCGAGGCCCAGCAGCAGCGCCTGCTGAGCCAGCTCACGCGGGGCCAGACCCTGCAGCTGAACCTGCAGACCACGGTGGAGGGCCTGTCCATCGCGGCCATCTCCTACTACGTGGTCAGCCTGCTGGTCTACGGCCTCAAGGCCCTGAAGACCGTCGGCCTGCCGCTGAATCCGGAGATCGCCACCGGCGCCCTGATCCCCGTGGTGCTGTGGGCCGTGTGGCGCGGCACGCGGCGCATCCACGCGCGCTTTGCCCATCCCCCCGAGTGACAGGCCCGGGGGTCGAGGTCCGCCTCAGCGATCGGGCTGCTTGTCCTTGTTCTTGTTCTTCTTCTCTTTGTCGTAGTGCCACTTGATGGCGAAGAACATGCCCGTGCCAAACACGCTCAGCTTGAACACGACCAGGACGAGAGGGATCCATTCCATTTTTTTCAGCTACTTCTTCAAGGCGAGGGCTCGCCGCACGCGCGGGCTGCGAGGCGACGAGCGCGCCTCACCGTGTCCGGGCACTGTGCCCCGCCGGCAGCCACTTGCCCAGACTCAGATCGCCGGGAAAGCGGGCGGATCAGATGCGCCGCGGTGCGGCTGCCCTCACTCAAAGGCCGCGGGCTCACCCTGGCCTTCGCCCTCACCTTCGCTGAGCCGCGGCGGCTCGGTGGTCTCCAGGATCTCCTTGAGCACGGAGGTGGCGTAGGTGCCGGCCGGCAGGGCAAAGCTCAGCACCAGCTGGTCGGCCGCGGGCCACTCCCAGCGCAGGTCGGCCGGGCTGGCCACCAGGGCGCGGCGCTCCTGGTTCAGGCCGGCGTGCTCCATGCCGTCGCACAGCACGGCGTGGCGCTGGGCCACGCTGTTCTCCAGCGCCTGGGCCTGCTCGGCCGTGCTCACGCGGCCCCGGCCCCAGAGCGGCCCGGTGGGGCGGCCCGCCTCGTCCATCACGTCGCCGGCCAGGGTCTGGCCCCAGAGCCCCTGCTGGATGCGCAGCGCCAGCACCTCGTTGAACACGAAGGAGCGCACCGCCGAGAGGTAGATGCCCTTCTTCTTCGGATGGCGCACGCGGATCTCGCGCGCCAGCATCGCCCGGCCCTGCTCCACATTGCCGCCCTCGTGGCCGAAGCGCTGGGCACCAAAGTAGTTGGGCACGCCCTGGGCCGCCACGCGCTGCAGATTGGCCTCGATGGCCTCGCGCTCGCCGCGCACCTCGCGCAGCACGATGCGAAAGCGGTTGCCCAGCAGATCGCCACGGCGCAGCTTCTTCAGGTGGCGGCTCTGGCTCAGCACCTTGAACTCCGGATGCTGCAGCTGGGTCAGGTCGGGCACCTCGCCCCGGGTCGTGCTGTTCGCCAGATAGATGCTGAACCACTGGCGCGTGATGGCGTAGCGGTCTTTCAGCCCGGCAAAGCCCACGTCCCGCTCCTCCACGCCGGCCGCCAGGGCCAGCTGTTGCGCGACGAAGGCGGTGTTGGCGCCGTTCTTCTCCACGTCCAGCCAGAGGTGCTCACCCTCGCCGCTGGGCAGCTGCTGGGGCAGCTCGGTCACGACGAAGTCCTCGTTGAACAGCTTCAGCGTGGCACTGGCGCCGCTGGCGGGATAGGCCTGCGGCCACGTGGGCAAGGTGGTGTACGGGGAGTCGGACATGGGAGGGGAGAGAAAGCAAAGAAGCGCAGCGGTCCATCGGGACGGGCTGCCTGGCTGACCGGGGTCAGGGCAGCCGTGATTGTCCCCTACGCGCTTTCGACAGGCCGATCGGCGGGCGCTTGGTGCGTGGTGGGTAGGGGCCGGCCGGGACGAACCGCGTCGAGACTCATCGTCTGAGTGGCGAAAAGTTCCGTACGCAGGTCAAGGTCAAACTCACCTTCCAACTGGCTACAGGCAACGTCTCAGGTCAGGCGGGCTCGCGGCCCAAGTGCCAAGCCGTGGCGGGTCGCCTCGTGCGGAGGGTCAGGCCTCAACTCGCGACGACTCAGCCCAGGATGGCGGGATTAAGTTGCCAGAGCGTGTAGTTCAGAGCCGAGGCAAAGGTGACCCACGCCAAGTAAGGCACCAAGAGCAAGCCGGCGGCTGGTTTGATGCGCCAGAAGGCGACGATGGTGCTGGCGATGAGCAGCCAAAGAAGCAGCACCTCGGCGAAGGCCAGGCCACCCAAATGCCAGGCAAAGAACAGCCAACTCCACAGGGCATTGGCGACGAGTTGGACGACGAACAAGCCGAGGGCGACCGACCGCCCCTTGCTCGGCCGAGGCACACGCCAGACCAACCATGCTGCGATGGCCATAGCAAGGAAGAGCGCCGACCAGACCGGCCCGAAGACCCAGCCTGGAGGTGCCCACTCGGGGCGAACCAGATCGGCGTAGAAGGTGCGCGCGTTGGCTCATGCAAGAGCACCGATGCCACTGGTTGCAACGCAAAGCGCCAACCAAGCGAAGAAGCCGAATGCTTGATTGCGACGAGACGCTACTGCTTGGGTCACTTGAGGCCTGACGTTTGACTTGAGGGGTGGCCAGACGGCGCAGCCAGCTGGACATCCCCTAGATGGAATGGTTAGGTTGCATGGTGGAGAACCAAAGAGCCCCGAGCATGCAACTGACGGATGTGTTTGAAGCCGCCAAGGACAAGTGCGTCTTGCTGCTCGGCCACAGACATGTACAACTGGTCGTTCGACATTCCGCCTTCGCCAGAGAAGTGGTCGCAGACGAGATAGCTTCCACCTGGCGAAAGAAGTGACTTCACCTGTGAGTGAAGCACGCGCGCTCGATTCTTGTGCCGCAGTTCGTGTACGGCCTGCAGAGTAACGACCATGTCAAACTCTCCGAGCCCATGAGGCCACGACTCGTCGAGAAAGCTGCGCTCGACAAACTGCACCCGGCTCGCAAGCAAGCCAAGCCGCTCGGCCGCGAGCTCGTTCATGGCGGGTGAGAAGTCCAGTGCGACGTACTCGATTTTTGGCAGCGACTTGAGAAGATGCTCGGCCAGGAAGCCTGGGCCGGAGCCGAGTTCCAGTACTCGCGCGGGCCTTTGAAGGGATGCCTCTTGGATGACGGAGGCAAACACCTCGAAGAACTCAACTCTCCACGGTCGCTTGACCATCACTTCGTCCGCCCACGCACGCGCGTCATCCATGCGGCGGAGATCAACTGGACTCGGGACGTCTGCGTGCATGACTTGCAATCTAACGAGGCTGTCCAATAACCCATTGCCGACGCGTCACGGACGTTAGTCGGCGGAACGGGCGCTGGCGCAGCAGGGTTTTCATTGCGGATGATTGTGGCGCCAACTGCGGTCGCCTGTGAGCGCGACCGAGCCCTGCTGATGGGGGATATCAGGGTCCTGGCCTTGGCCCTCACGGTCGCCAGCCGCTGTGCGCCAGCTTCTCAATGTTGTGCACCAGGCAGAACAGTTGCCACTGCGTGCCCACCTTGCTCAGGATGCTGAGCGTGAAGCGTCAGTTGTAGCGACGGCGGCTAACGAATGGAGCCCTACTTAGAGGTTGGTATCTGGGCCCGCACCGAGACATGAGTGCAACAAGGCTCGGCCCGGCCACCCAAAGGCCTTAGGACTGTGGGTGCCTGGCGAAGCGCCAAGCCTATGGGTTGGCGCGGCTGGCAGAGCCGCCTGTAGATGTGCAGTCTGTTCTCTGTGGCGCTGCATCGAATCCGAACTCAGGTCTTGATGGGAAAACAGCAAAGGCACATATCGCAAACAGTCAATACGGGGCTGGCTTATTTACCGGGAAGTCCCTGTAGATGGGTTGGACCTCATGCGAATGGATAGTCATCGTGCCTTGTGACAGTAGGGATGTCACTGTCAATTTTCAGTACTCGCTCGAGGATAGCTACAAGTTCCAACACATCCTTCGAGTTGTCTATGTTTCTAAACTTCGACCATGACCACTTCTTCCCCTGTTGCATAGATGGAAGGATGGCGTACCGCTCAGGGTCCTTTTCCGCTTCAGGATCTGAGTAAATGCAGAGGCCCATTTTGAAGGCATCGCGCTCGACCTCCAGCCACCAGCCCCAATCTTCGGCACAGTAAAACGGCACATTTACGCCAGCGGGAGGCAGTACGGATTCGAGGTACTGGCAAAGCGCCTTACCGTACATGCGTTCGTTGACGATCTCCTGATCTTCGCCAGGCATGATCGGAAACTTCTTTGTTTCGATGAGTAGGCAGCTCTGTGGAATCATGACGCGTCCCTATGACGCCCAGCGTCTGAATTCAGCGGACCAGCCAGCAGAGCTGGCGCAGGTCCGCTGCAACGAATAGTTGGGCATCACCTCGGCGACACCATCCGGCAATAGGACTCTTTGCCGATTTTCAGGATGCCGTAAAAGAAGACGGCCACGAAGCCCGCTAGCAGGGATGCTTGAAGGCCGAACTTCTCTCCCAGGTAGCCCGATACGACTAGAACCACTGCACTAGTGCCTTTGCTCTCAAGAGCGTTGATCCGAGACCACAGTTCCTTGTACTTTTTATCGTTGGTGCAAAGGAAAGTGGTCAGTTCTTCCTTGACCATCGCCCAGTACTTTTTCTCCGGTCGAGGGTCATCTTCGGAGAGTTTGAAGTGGCGCGGCACCCTTGCCGAGGCTTGAGGCGGCCATGGGCCGCCCCGGTACATGAACTGGGCAACTTCGTCCATGCTGCCGACCGCCCCGATCTCCCATGACATCAGAGCGGTCGCTGCGAGCGTCAGCTCTGTGGGATTCAAGTACGCGAGAAAGTCGCCTGATGTCATTTCTGTGATGCCCAACGTTGAAGCTGAGCCGCAAGCGGCGGCCTGCCGACGCGAGTCGGCTCGAGCGACTGGTTAGGCATCGGCCCTCCTCCAGTGCTTAACTGCATTAACTGTGCGTGCCTTTCCCGGCCAGAGGAACACGGAGTAGACGTCGTCCGCAGGATCCCATTCGTTCTTGATGCTTTCGATCCCGCTGACCAAGAAAAGCACTTCGTATGTGCCAGGTTCAACTTGAATCCTGCGGGCATCGGGCAAATAGCCGGTGCAGTTTGTGAGCAGCAGTTCGCCGGTTGAAATGTCAATCGAAGCCTCTGTCACGTGATCGTACTGATCCAAATCGATCTCAGGCGCAGAGGTACAGATGTGAATCTCAACAGGAACATCGACATTTCGTAGCGTTCCCGGGCAAATCGCGCCAGGGCCAGCAGCTAGCATGCTCGCAAAGGCTTCCTCGGTCCAAATGGTCGAGAAGTCGGCTTCCGAATTTGCGTCCATCAGAACGAACTGAAAGTAGTCTGCAAAGACGACTTCGCGATGCACCGCTGACTCCATAGATGCCTAACGAGGCTGTCCAATAACCCATTGCCGACGCGTCACGGACGTTAGCGGGCGGAACAGGCGCTGGTGCAGCAGGGTTTTCATTGCGCAGGATTGTGGCGCCAACTGCGGGCGCCCGTGAGCA